>ERZ825896.224-NODE-224-length-79026-cov-5.296337_pt1 | contig 79026 bp, 76 predicted proteins | sample MGYA00519858_ERZ825896 | MGnify/ENA primary metagenome ERZ825896 (study PRJEB31778, sample SAMEA3449214) | human gut metagenome | biome: human gut; feature: human-associated habitat; material: faeces | place: United Kingdom | collected 2010/2012 ... | reverse complement strand
GGGTTTCGTGCATGCGTATTTGGCATGCCGATACCCCTACGCGTTTGTTTAGCGGGAGCGCTTACGAAATGCAAACTTTTCTTGATAATTTACGGAACCCTAAAAAACACCATCGAACCCTTCACAAATACTCACTTTACAAAACCCTCAATTTGTGCTATTCTGTCTCGTATGAGCGGTATTCATAGGAAACTGCATCAGGTGATAATGTGTTGTCACGGACTACGGAGGTGATGACATGAAGATAGGAATTATAGGTGCCGGAAAGGTTGGCTGTTCGATTGGAAAATATCTGACAGAGCATGGTTTTTCGGTTGCCGGGTACTGTAGTAAATCAAAAAAAAGCGTGGAAGAGGCCGCGACTTTTACAAATACAAAAGCATATGATTCTCTGGCCGAACTAGTGGCAGAGAGCACGATTCTTTTTCTTACCACGCCGGATGGTGCGTTGGAAAGTGTGTGGAACGAACTGAAAAAAGAATCAATACAAAATAAAATAGTATGCCATTTTAGTGGCTCATTATCATCCGATTTATTTTCAAATCGAGAGGAATACGGAGTATCTGCCGCATCCTTTCATCCTATGTATGCGTTCAGCAGCAAATTCACATCGTATGAACAATTGAATCATGTAATATTTACCGCCGAAGGGGATTCTCATGCCCTATCCGTTGTCGGAGACATTTTCCGAAAAGCGGGAAATAAAGTATGCGTCATGGAATCGGCGAAGAAAACAAGGTACCATGCATCGGCATCGATGATAAGCAATTTGATGATTGGCTTGTATGAGATGTCCATTCAGATGCTTATGGACTGTGGATTTTCGAGGGAAGATGCGGTGGAATTGACAACGCCGCTTGTGCAAAATAACATCAAAGCACTGCTTCATTCATCGCCGGAAGAAGCCTTAACCGGGCCGATTGAGAGAGGCGATACCGAAACGGTGAAAAAGCATTTATCCGTGTTGACTGAGGCAGAAAAAGAAGTTTATCTAAGACTTGGTGAAATGGTGTTAGAGATTGCCGGACGGAAAAATCCCGAGAGAGATTATCAAACGATGATTCAGTTATTAAATGATATGTGCAGGAATAGGAGGACACAATAAATGAAAAACACAGTAGTAACGATTCAGCAGATGAAGGAAAAAGGGGAAAAAATTTCAATGCTGACCGCATATGATTATTCGACAGCAAAACTGGAAGACGAAGCCGGAGTAAATACAATTTTGGTTGGTGATTCCTTAGGAAATGTAATTCTTGGTTATGAGGATACGATTTCAGTGACGATGGAAGATATGATTCACCATGGAGCAGCTGTAGCAAGAGGTGCAAAAAACGCACTTGTTGTTGTGGACATGCCGTTTATGTCGTATCAGACATCCGTTTATGATGCGGTTGTCAATGCCGGACGGTTGATGAAAGAGGGACGCGCCGGAGCCGTGAAACTGGAAGGCGGAAAAGAAGTCTGTCCGCAGATTCAGGCAATTGTGGGTGCCGGAATTCCGGTCTGTGCACATCTTGGACTGACACCACAGTCGATTAACGCTTTTGGTGGATTTAAAGTTCAGGGTAAAACGGAAAAGGCAGCAAAGAAATTAATTGCGGATGCAATTGCTGTCGAAGAAGCTGGTGCATTTGCAGTTGTACTTGAGGGAATTCCAAGTAAACTTGCTAATCTTGTGACCGAGAAGTTAGATATTCCAACAATTGGAATTGGTGCCGGAAATGGCTGTGACGGCCAGGTACTTGTTTATCAGGATATGCTTGGTATGTTCTCTGATTTTACACCAAAATTTGTAAAACGTTATGCAAACATTGGAGAAGTGATGAAAGAAGCGTTCCAGAAATATATGGAAGAAATCCAGAGCGGCGCTTTTCCATCCAGTGAGCATGAATACAAAATAGATGATGACATTATTGAGAAGTTGTACTAGGAGGAAGAAAAAATGCAGATTGTATCAACCGTAGAAGAGGTAAGAAAACAGGTAAAGAAATGGAGAGAAGAAGGACTTTCCGTTGGTCTTGTTCCGACAATGGGTTATCTTCATGAGGGACATAAAAGTTTGATTGACAAGGCAGTTGAGCAGAATGACCGTGTCGTTGTCAGTGTTTTTGTAAATCCGATTCAGTTTGGACCAAATGAAGATTTGGCAACCTATCCGAGAGATTTGGAAAGAGATGCGGCGCTTTGTGAAAATGCCGGTGCAAATCTTATTTTCCATCCGGAACCGGAAAATATGTATGAAAGCGATTTTTGCAGTTTCATTGACATGGATGGACTTACGAAGGGATTGTGCGGTAAAACAAGACCGACACATTTCCGCGGTGTCTGCACAGTAGTTGGAAAATTATTTAACATTGTAGAGCCGGACCGCGCTTACTTTGGACAGAAGGATGCACAGCAGTTAGCAGTCATCCGCCGTATGGTAAGAGATTTGAATTTTGATCTCGAAGTCATTGGCTGCCCGATTATCCGTGAAGATGACGGTCTTGCAAAAAGTTCGAGAAACACTTATCTCTCAAAGGAGGAGAGAAAAGCCGCTGTTATTCTTCATAAAGGATTACTTCGTGGTGAGGAATTAGTGAAAGCCGGCGAAAAAAGCGCTGCCACTGTGAAACAGGCAATTACGGAAATCATTGAGTCGGAGCCGCTTGCCAAAATTGATTATGTGGAAATTGTAAACTTTGATAATATTGAAACAATAGAAACGATTGACGGTTCCATTTTGGCTGCCGTAGCCGTTTACATTGGAAAAACAAGACTTATTGATAACTTTATTTACGAATCATAAGATTGGAGGATAAGCGTCATGACAATTCAGATGTTAAAAGGGAAAATACACCGTGCCAAAGTGGTTCAGGCAGAATTAAATTATGTTGGCAGTATTACGGTTGACCCGGTTTTAATGGAGGCGGCCGGCATTTACGAATATGAAAAAGTGCAGATTGTCGATGTAGAAAATGGAAGCCGTTTTGAGACTTACACGATTGCCGGAGAGCCGGGAAGCGGTATGATTTGCTTAAATGGGGCAGCAGCGAGAATGGTTCAGGTAGAAGATCACATTATTATTATGAGTTATTGTGACTTGACGCCTGAGGAAGCATTCGGCCATAAGCCAAAAGTCGTTTTCGTGGATGACAAAAACCAGATTAAACGTGTATCTTCTTATGAAAAACATGGTCAGTTGTCTGACTAAGAAGGGGGATTTTATGTTACAGGGAAAAACTATTGTGCTTGGTGTGACAGGTAGTATTGCCGCATACAAAATTGCAAATCTGACGAGTATGCTGACAAAACTTCACGCCGACGTACATGTTTTGATGACACAAAATGCAACCAATTTTATCAATCCGATTACGTTTGAGACGCTGACGAATCACAAATGCTTAGTCGATACGTTTGATAGAAACTTTAACTATAATATTGAGCATGTTTCGCTTGGCAACAAAGCGGATTTGGTTTTAGTTGCGCCGGCAAGTGCGAATATTATTGCGAAAATGGCAAATGGAATTGCAGATGATATGCTCAGTACAACGCTTCTTGCGTGCCGTTGTAAAAAATTGGTGGCACCGGCGATGAACACCAATATGTATGAGAATCCGATTACGCAGGCAAATCTTCAAAAATTGAGAGATTTCGGAATGGAGGTTATTGAACCGGCAACCGGACTTCTTGCGTGCAAAGCAGTCGGAAAGGGGAAAATGCCTTCAGAGGAAGTGCTGCTTTCTCATATTTTACAGGAAATCCAGTATGAACATGATATGGAAGGAAAACGGGTTTTAATTACAGCCGGACCGACGAGAGAGGCGATTGACCCGGTGCGTTATCTGACGAATCATTCGACCGGAAAGATGGGATATGCACTTGCTAAAACGGCAGCAAGACGCGGAGCCAAGGTTACACTGGTGAGCGGTCCGTGTGAACTGCCGGCGCCGCTTCATGTGGATGTTGTGCCGGTTGAGAGCGCAGCGGATATGTTTGAGGCAGTGAAAACACGTGCCAAAGAGCAGGATATTATCATCAAGGCAGCAGCTGTTGCCGATTATACGCCGATTACGGTAAATACAGAAAAGACGAAAAAGAAAGAGGGCGAAGCGTCGATTGCGCTGAAGCGGACAACGGATATTTTATCATGGCTCGGTGAACATAAAGAAAAAGGGCAGTTTTTGTGTGGCTTTTCCATGGAAACAGAAAATATGTTAGAAAACTCGAAAAAGAAATTAGAGAAGAAACACGCCGATATGATTGTGGCGAACAATCTGAAAGTTGCCGGTGCCGGATTTGGAACGGATACAAATGTCGTTACTTTGATTACGAAAGAGGGGGAAAAAGAGCTTCCAATCCAGACAAAGGATGAGGTTTCTTACGAGATTTTGAATGAAATTATGAATAAAATGGCTTAAAACTGCATAAGATAGTAAGGACGGTATGTGATGACGAGGATACCATAAATTGACAACCACAATAAAATGTGGTATACTTGTATGCGTATGCTATATATCGTGTTTTAAGAACGGAGGGATATCTTATGGTAAGAGCCAGTGTTGGCAGTGTCCGGCGTGCCGTAGCGGAGCATGTAGGAAGTAAAGTAAAGGTTCGGAGTAATCTGGGAAGACACAAATATGATGTAACCGAAGGTGTGATTACGGAAACATATCCCTGCATCTTTCTTGTGCAGGTGAAAAACGCGGAAGAGAATAGTTACCAAACGGTATCATACAGTTACACGGATGTCATTACAAAGGACGTACAATTAACTCTGTGCTAGTAGAGAGAGAACTAATAAATGGAGAAATCCGGTTTATTAGTTCTTTTTTTGTTTCGCAGGAATATATATTGTAAGAGACAACTACGAAACAAGGAGGCCAAACGATTGAACCTGATTACAAAGCGAGTTCATATGAACCGGTGTAACGGCAGGGAAGTTAAGCAGCTTACACTTGACCGCGATTTCAATGTGCCGGATGCCAGACCGGATGCGTTACAGATAATGAAAGAACAGGGAGAGGTACAGATAGAGGAAGTTCATATGATGGAGGGAAAGGCAAGTGTAAAAGGACTTTTGCATTTCCAGATTTTATATGCATCGGATGGGGATATTCCGGTGAGTGAGATGACAGGGACAATTCCTTTTGAGGAAACTATTCCCCTGCCACAGGCAAAGGCCGAGGATGAAATTTCGGTGCAGGCGGAGATTGGCGACTTAAAAAGTGAGTTAATTAATTCCAGAAAATTAGGAATGAAAGCAATTGTTGTACTTAATGTGACGGCAGGAAGCGTTTGCGATGGTGAGGGAGCCATTGACATTGAAGGTGGAGAAGATATTTATACCAAAAAAAGAACGGCAGAAGTTTCCTATCTGATTTTTAGTAAAAAAGATACGCTGCGGGTACGGGATGAGTGGAAAATTCCCGGAACGAAAGATGCAATGCAGCGGATTTTGTACTCGGATGTTTGCATTGGGGAACTAAACACAAGGATGGAAGAAGAAAAACTTCTTGTCGAAGGGCAGGCAAATGTTTTCGTTATTTATCTGGGCGAGGGAGAAAATCCTTCCATTAATTATTTTGAAAACACACTGCCGATTGAGGGGCATATTGACTGCCACGGCTGCAATGCGGACATGGTCGAACAGGTGACAGCCTCCATTCACAGCAGAGATTTAGGTGTGAAAGAAGATGAAGATGGCGAATTCCGTGTGCTGGAAGTCGAAGTTGTATTTGCATTTGATATGAAAGTGTACGGTCAGGAAAAAATTGACCTTCTCACGGATTTTTATTCGCTAAAAGAAAAGTGCAAACCGGTTTATGAGCCATCCTATTTTGAAAACCTGAAAATTCATAATAAAAGCAAATGCCGATTTACCGGTATGGTAACGGCGGGTGAATTTGCGCCGCTGCAAATTTGGAATGTAAGCGGTTCTCTGTTTATTGACCATAAAGAACAGAAAGAAGAAGGGCTATTGGTAAGAGGGGCACTTTTGGTAAGTGTGTTATACCAGACCGGGGATGAAAGGGTTCCGCTCGCGACGGCAAAGGGTACGATTCCATTTGAGCAGTTGTTAGAGGCAAACGGTCTTACGAACAATAGCCATATCAATCTCCATGGTATGTTAGAGCAGGTAAGTGCTTCTCTCACCGGAGAAAAAGAGATTGAAATTAAGGCAGTTGCCGCGCTGGATTTACTTGTATTTGACCGGATGGAAGAACCAATTGTTTCCGGATATGAAAGTGAGGAAGTGGACTGGGATGCCTTCCGCAGTGCGCCCGGTATGGTCGGCTACGTGGTACAGGAAAAAGAAACTCTCTGGGATATTGCGAAAAAGTTTTTTACAACCGTCGAGGCAATTATGGAAGTCAACCAAAAAGAAACCGAACAGGTACAAACAGGCGATATGATTTTAATTCTAAAAGAAGTATCTTAAAAGAAAGAAGCACCCATCAGCTCGTATTGTCCGGTATGCTCTGCATCCGGCGGACGAATTGGTGAGTGCTTCTTATCATAAGATATCAAAGATATCGGGTTTTTATGCATCTGTTTCGGAAGTTGTGCCATCGCGCCATGCTTCCATTTTTTTAACGGCAGCATCAATTGTCTTCTGACAAATGTCAGGGAGTTTATCACCCCATGCTTCGGTTGCTTCATCAAATCCCTTTTTGATGGCGGCAATCAAAGTATCTGCCTTGGATGTATCTCCACCGCTCAATGCCTGAGCCATGGAAACGAGACGATCACTCGTCTGTTCAACACCCCAGTAACCATCATCAGCAATGTCTTTCTGTGCCTGTTCAATGGTAGCAGGGTCTGCCTGAATGTCTTTGAACAAATCAGCAAGTTTGGTATACTTTCCTGCCTGTTTGCCAAGAAGTTTTGTTACCAGATTCTGAAGTTGTTCATTTTTCGTTGACAATTCTTTTTTCATGGTGGCAACAACAGAAGAATAATCTTTTATCTTGTTTGATTTGTCATCTGTTTTGCTTGAAGCTTCATATACAACACCAATGTCTTTTGCATCCGCAGTGTTTGTTGTCTGGGAAACTTTTGTTTTTGCTGTTGTCTGTGGCGTCGTATAAGAACTGTTTGCACTTGTAATTCCATTTACACTCATAAGGTTCCATCCTTTCTGTGCCTGTGGCACGCTGCATTCTATGTTCTCTACTTTACATATCGGCAGATTACAGAGAATAGTTTAGTGTATTCTAAAAATTATCGGTACAAATCCGTCACAAAGACAAAACACCGGTAAGGGAGTTCACGGCATTTCTCCTTGGCAGCCATTGCTTTGTCTTTATCATCAAAAATACCGAATACCGTTGGTCCGCTTCCGCTCATTAAGGAACCGAGTGCACCATTTTGCAGCATACATTCTTTGATGGCGGCAATCTGTGGATAGGCGGGAATCGTTACGGACTCCAAAACATTTCCAATCTGGTTACTCAGTGAAAGAAGGTCGCGCTTTTTCATCGAAGCTAACATGCCATCAATATCCGGATGATTTGTGTGCTCATCGAGTACAAGATTGGTATACACCCATTTTGTGGAAACGTGGATGTTTGGTTTGGCAATTAAAATGTAGCAGGAAGGCATCGCCGGAATAGTTGATAGTTTTTCACCGATTCCTTCGGAAAGAGCGGTTCCTTTTAAAATGCAGTAAGGAATATCTGCGCCCAATTTCACACCACGCTTCATCAGGTGTCGTTTGCTAAGTCCCAGTCCATATAAGTCATTGATGGCAAGCATACACGATGCGGCATCGGTACTTCCCCCTGCCATACCGGCGGCAACCGGAATCCGCTTGTCAAGTTTGATATCAAGTCCGCCCTCCAAATGGAATTCATCCATCAGACGTTTGGCGCTTTGATAGACAAGATTATCTTCATTTACCGGAAGATAGGAAAGGTTTGTTGTCAATTTAATCCCCGGCTCTTTTGTCTTTGTGAGTGTCAGCCGGTCAAACAGGCGGATGCTCTGCATAATCATTTTTACTTCGTGGTAGCCATCTTCGCGGCGTCTAATGACATCCAGCCCAATATTAATTTTTGCCGGTGCATTTATCCAAATCGAATCCATTTCATTTCTCCCTTCTGCTTTTGTAAAGAGTGTACCATAAATTCATTTTCCTGCAAAGTGTATAAATAGAAAAGATTCGTCAATGCTATGATTAGACAATATGAAATCAGGAGGAAATAAAAATGACAGGAAAGAAAAAGTGGATTGCGATTGCGGGATTGTTTGTGGTGACGTTTGTTCTCATGTTTTTTTATGCAAGACAGATGAGACAAAACCGAATGCAGAAAGATATTGCGAAGGAAATTCTGCGGCTTCACGTGGTTGCCAACAGCGACAGCAAAAAAGACCAGGCATTGAAAATGGAAGTAAAAGAGGCGGTTGTTACATATCTGCGCGGTGTAATGCAGGATGCAGAAAGTGTGGATGAGGCGCGTATACAAATTCAGAAAAGACTTCCGGAGATTGAAGCGGTTGCGAAGGAGAAAATGCAGCAAAAGGGCTATTCTTATGATGCGGATGCCACGCTCTCGTCCTGCTACTTTCCGGTGAAAACATATGGCGATATGATTTTTCCGGCGGGCGAGTATGAGGCACTGAAAGTAAATTTGGGAAAAAGTGCGGGAAAAAACTGGTGGTGTGTGATGTATCCGACGCTGTGTTTTGTGGACTCCACATACCAGATTGTGCCGGGAGAATCCAAGGAAAAATTAAAGAAATGTTTGACGGAAGAGGAGTACAATTCACTGCTTGATGGGGAAAATGGTATCGAAACTTCTTCTTTGTTCATAGAATGGATTAGGAATACTCTTTTTTCTTGAAAAAAAAGGGGTTCCGTGATAAAGTATAGGAGGTGTCATATACTTTTATTAGGTATATGAAAAAGTTACCGGCAGGGTGAAATACCCGGAAAGGGGTTCCTATGAAAAAGAGGGTAGCAGTGATTTTTGGTGGACAGTCATCGGAGCATGATGTGTCCTGTGTTTCCGCAGCAAATGTAATTGACGGACTGCGGGAAGATAAATATGATATTTACCGAATTGGTATTACGAAAGAGGGCAAATGGCTTTTTGTGGAAGATACCGATTCAATTCGAGATGGTTCCTGGGTAGAGGGTACGGTGACAGCCGTGATCTCACCGGATCATGGAAAGAAAGGAATCTGGAAAGTAACGGGAACTGATGTGGAAGTGATTCCGATTGATGTGGCTTTTCCGGTTCTGCATGGTAAGTTTGGAGAAGATGGAACGATTCAGGGTCTTTTTGAACTGGCGGGAATTCCGTATGTGGGATGTGATGTTTTAGCATCGGCTGCAAGTATGGATAAGATTTCAACAAAGATTTTTGCTGACCGCATTGGCGTCCGTCAGGCAGCTTATGTGGCAGATACTGCAAGAGATTTGAGTGAAAAAGAAGAGACAATTGCAAAGGTAGAAGAGAAACTGGGATATCCGGTTTTTGTAAAGCCATCCAATGCCGGTTCTTCACAGGGGGTCAGCAAGGCACATAACAGAGAAGAGTTAGAAAAAGCGCTGGCACTTGCGAAAAAACATGACCATCGTGTGCTGATTGAGGAAACGATTATCGGACGAGAAGTGGAGTGTGCAGTTTTAGGCGGACAAAATCCAAAAGCGTCGCCGGTTGGTGAAATTTTGGCGGCAGCAGAGTTTTATGATTTTGATGCCAAGTACAACAATGCGGAATCGAAGACGGTAATTGACCCGGATCTGCCGGATGAAGTAAAGGAGAAAATCCGGACAAATGCAGTAGCGGTATTTCGCGCCGTGGGCGGTTTTGGATTATCGCGTGTTGACTTCTTTGTGGAGCAGGGAACAAACGAAGTGATTTTTAATGAAATTAATACACTTCCGGGATTTACCAACATCAGTATGTATCCGATGCTTTGGAAGGCAGCAGGGCTTGAGAAAGAAGAATTGTTAGATCAGATTATTGCACTTGCATTTGAAAGATAAGGAGTCAGAACATGACAAAAGAGGTTAAGCTTAGAATCTGCGGCATGCATATGCACGGCGAAGACGGCGACCGCGATGATGTGGAAGTCATTTCTGTTGGGCAGATGTGTGAGAGAGATGGATTTGCATGGATTACCTATGAGGAAGTTGTGGAAGAGGAAGAAAATGGACTTGTCTCCGTTGTGAAAAATCTGGTGAAATACAAGGATGGCCAGTTAGAGATTATCAAGCATGGCCCGGCAGAAAGCCACATGGTGTTTGTGCCAAATGAGACGACGTATTCATATTATTCGACGCCGGTTGGGGAACTGGAGATTGCGCTTAGCACGAAATCGCTCCAGAAGATACTAACCGAGCGGGGATTTCATTTGAAGTTAGATTATGATTTGGAACTGAACCAGACATTTTTGTCTAACTGCAATGTAGATATTTTCATTGAAGAATAAAGGAGGAGTTGTGTGAGTAAATTACATTTTACGAAAATGCACGGAACCGGCAATGACTATGTTTATGTAAATTTATTTACAGAACAGGTAGATGATGCATCCAAACTGGCGGTTTTTGTGAGTGACAGACATTTTGGAATTGGCTCCGATGGCTTGATTCTGATTGCACCGTCTAAAACAGCGGACTGTCGTATGATTATGTATAATGCAGACGGCTCGGAAGGTGCAATGTGTGGAAACGGGATTCGCTGTGTTGCAAAGTATGCGTATGAGCATGGAATAGTTCATTCGGATGAAATCACGATTGAAACGAAGAGTGGCATAAAAGCGTTGAAACTTACTGTGGAAAACGGATTGGTTACTTACATAACGGTTAATATGGGACAGGCGGTATTGGAACCTGCAAAGATTCCGGTATCAGCAGATGGCGATACATTTGTTGCTAGAAAACTTGTGGTTGACGGAAAAGAGTATGAAGCCACTTGTGTTTCAATGGGAAATCCGCATTGTGTGATTTTTACAGAGGGAATTGATGATTTAGATTTGGAAAAAATTGGACCATCTTTTGAAAACCACGAGCTATTTCCGGACCGGATTAACACAGAGTTTGTTGAGGTAATCGATGACCACACGATAAAGATGCGGGTGTGGGAACGCGGTTCCGGGGAGACGATTTCCTGCGGAACAGGCACATGTGCATCCGTTGTAGCGGCTGTTTTAAATGGCTTTTGCAAACGGGGAGAAGAAGTTGAGGTACAGATTCGTGGGGGTAAACTATATGACACGTATTTAGCTAATGGCGAAGTACAGATGAAAGGACCGGCAACGACGGTTTTTGATGGAGAGATTGACGTATGAGATATATCAGTATTGACAGTGCACAGCCCGGAATGATTGTTGGGAAATCCATTTACAATGAACAGGGCAGCATTTTAGTGAATTACCGGGTTAAATTGACCGAACGGTTAATTTCAAGAATGCGTGATATAGGCTTGGCGGGGTTGTATATTGAAGATGAGTTATCATCAGATATTACAGTAGAAGATTTGATTAGTGATGAATTGGGGGTAAAGGCGACTAAGGCGTTGACAAAACTTGATATTGATGCCGCACTTAAGGTGGCAAGTGACATCACAGAAGAGTTAAGTTTAAATGGTGATATTAATGTCAACTTAATCAGTATGCGGACAAACTCAGATTATACTTACAAACATTCGGTAAATGTAGCAGTTTTGTCGGTGCTCACAGGTATCGGTATCGGATTGAAAAAGTCGATTCTGAAGGAACTTTCGGCAGCAGGGCTTTTGCATGATATCGGAAAACTTAATTTGCCGCTTGATTTATTGGAAAAGGCAGGTCCGCTTTCTGAGGAAGAGTATGAGACAATGAAAACGCACTCAGAGCTTGGCTATGAAAGACTCAAAGAGAACATTAACATCAGTTCCAAGACGAAAATGGGTGTTTATATGCACCATGAAAATGTAAACGGTTCCGGTTATCCACTGGGACTGCGCGACGACCAGATTTATATGTTTGCAAAAATTATTCACATTGCGGATGTTTATGATGCGATTACAAGTGAACGTCCTTATAAAAAAGCGCAGTCGCCAAAAGAGGCCATTGAGTTTTTGATGAACAATGCAGGAAAAATGTTCCAGCCGGAATATGTAAAGGCATTCATTACTTACATACTGGTTTATCCAAAGGGACGTAACGTAATATTGTCGGATGGCAACGTTGCGGTCGTGGTAGAGAATCGCCAGTACCATACGCTCTACCCGGTTGTGCGCCGGTTATCCGATGGTGAAACGATTGATTTGGCAGAACAAAATGAGAATCTTAGTGATCCACTTTCGATTTTGGATTTTGAGAGGTAATAAAAAAAGACCCGCTTTGAACCCGGGTCTTTTTTTATTCGAGAAGGGGGAAGGGAGGGGTCTTGAAAAGGGAGATACGAAAAGTAACGTTCCTAATCTGCAAGCTTCTCTTTCCCTTATCCGCAAGCAGAAACATAGAAAAACAGCAAGCGGGATATTTGCGAAGCAAATATCCCGCTTGCTGTTTTTTCTATCTTTCTGCGATATTTATCTTCCTGCCTTTTTCAATGCCTTCAATTTACTTCTTTGCCAGAATCCGAGTTTTTCTTCCGGATTGTCAAGCACGTTACGTCCTTTGACGCCCATAATGTAAATTCCGCTGATGACAACTTTTAATTCTTTCTTTACCGGGAGAACCGGGAAGATTTTTTCGTCGCACATCAAAGACATTACTTTTGGTCCGATTTTAGCTTTGACAATCGGTACTTTTGAGCCACGGAGATATTTCGGTGTGTTTTCCAAAACCATCTTTGGAAGACCGGAATCTTTTAATTTCATCCGCTTTTTGTCAATGACAAGAATGGTTGCTGTCTGGGATGCGGCCTGCATCTGTGCCTGCGATTCGTCCTGCTTCTTCTGCATTTTTTTGCCTAAGAAGTAAAGAACGACCATGACAACAACTAATACAATGGCAACAATTGCTAAAATAGTTAAAAAAACATGCATGGTTTGCGATTCCTCCACTTCATAAAAATTTCAAACTGGAACTATTCTATCATGGAATGGGAAAAAAAGAAAGGTTTAGCTGATTTTTTTTCGATTTTCCTCATACATTTCCTCAATAATTCCACGCACGTAAACGCCGAGGTGTTTTTTTGTTTCCTTATCCAGCTCTTCCGGATAAATTGGTTTTCCGTATTCAATCAGGATTTTTCCCTTTTTAATCCAAGGCAGATTATTTTCAAAAATATTTTCGGTGTTGCATAAGCAGACTGGGATAATCGGACATTTTCCCTTGGTGGCAATCTTCATACTGCCTTCTTTAAATTCAAGCAGTGTATCGGTTGCATTTCGGGTTCCCTCCGGTGCAATGTAAATGGAATAGCCGTTTTTTACGAGTGTGATGGCAGATAAAATAATCTGCAGATTCTGTTTTACATCACCACGGTTCATAAACAGACAATTTAAAAAATACATCCACTGTGCGACACAAGGCATTTTCTTAATTTCCATTTTCGAAATAAAAGCGGTCTGATTCGGAACCGTTGCGTAAGCTAAAATGATGTCATAAAAGCTGCGGTGGTTGGCGGCATACATTACCGGTGTGTCTTTCGGAATATTTTCTACGCCAATAATGGTCTTTTTGCAGCCCGAAACAAACATTACAAGATTAAACGCTCCCTTAACAATGACTTGTGCGATGTGGGCTGCCGCACGTGGGCTGATAAGCCGCACAATTGCTTCAATCAGGTACATTGGAAGGCTTAAAATCGTAATAATAACATATAAAATTAAAATAATAATGGTTCTCATACAAGTACCCCTTTTCTATTGATTTGGTGCTGAAGACGACGGTGAGGTTTCATATTCATCGGGATTCTCCACATCGACTTTCGGTGTGTTTTCATCCGCTTTTTGGTTGACACCATATAATTCTTCAAGTGTCAGCTTATTCTTTTTTAAGTAACTGGCATAGCTGACGCCGACATAGCGAATGTGCCATGGTTCGTAAGAATAGCCGGTAAGTTTTGTTTTTTCTTTCGGATAGCGGATAATATAGCCGTATTTGTGAGCATTTTTGGCGAGCCATCTGCCCTCTTTGGTAGAGCCAAAACGCTCGGTCAATAAGCAGTCTACCGAACTGGCGGAAACATCAATTGTAAGACCTGTCTGATGTTCACTGCTGCCGGGTTTTGCGGATAAAGAATCCGTCGCTTTTTTTCCATGCAGTGCAACGTTTCTTGAGTAAATGGATTTCTGGCGTTCATACGAACGGTAGCCCGAAACACCATATAAAATAATGCCTTTTTTCTCGGCGGCACGAAACATTTTTGACAGTGCTTTGGATGCAACACGCCGCATTTTTCGTTTGTCGTCGTGTGAGTTCGAACTGAATCGAACGGAAATCTCTACCAAATCTTTTGGTACATAGGTCGATGGCAACAGATAGTCGCGGCTTACAAGTGCCGTGTAACTGCCGGGTACTACATCTAAGGGAACCGTAACATTGTTTGTTGTAATGCTCTCAAGGTTTGAGGGAAGTAAAGGTGGCTCAGTCGGTTCCGGTTTTGTCGCAGATGGTGTTGTCACACGGGGCGTAGAAATGGAATCGGACGATGTTTGTATGTGCGTCTGTCTCCAGTAATAAATTCCTGCCACGGTGACAAAGAATACTGCGAAAATCAAAAGTATTCGCTTCATAAGTGTCTCTATCCTCAAATAACTGAATATTATCGTGTAAGCACGAAATTTTTATCCTAATATTACAATTATACCCTTATAAAGCGTAAAAATCAATGCCTCAAGGCATTTTTAGAACAGTGTATGGTTCACTTTTTTGAGTGCTCCGTATAAAATCATGCCGAGTAAATAACAGGAAATAATTTCTCCTGCGCCAACGGTTGCTATCATAAAAGGAAATGCATCTGTGGCACCATAGGCGTAACGAAGGACAAATGGCACGATAATCATATTGGAAACGATTGGTGGAATTGGCACTAGCCATGTATGGCGGCGAAGTGCATACGAGCCGAGTGCACCGATTAAGGTAGCAACGCTCCCGAAAATAATATCGAGAAGAACACACCCGGTCAGGGTATTGCTCAATAGACATCCGATGACAAGTCCCGGAATTGCTGCCGGTGTAAAGGCTGGCAGTATGGTTAATGCTTCGGAAACACGAACTTGAATAACGCCACTTGCAAAAGCGCTGAATACATAAGTCAACACGACATAGAGGGCAGCGATAACGGCTGCCTGACAGATAAATACTAATTTTTTGTTTTTCATTTTTATTCTCCTTAGTTTTGTTTAATGAGTGGATGGTTTCGAACACTCAGTCAAGGCAGACCAATGTCTTACTGGGCATTGGCTGCTTTCTCAGCCTCATAGGCTTCTCTGACTGCATGAGCCAGTTGGTCGCCACAGGAAGTGCCTTTAAATCCACATTGGATGCCGGATAATTTGTTTGAAATTTCATCTACGGTTAATCCATCAACCAGTGCAGGAATGGCTTTCAAATTTCCATCACAGCCACCATAAAACTTTACATTTGTGATAACGTCACCATTAATTTCCAAATCAATCTGTTTGGAACAAGTACCTTTTGTATAATAGGTGTAATTCATTATCCTTCCCTCCTTTCCTTCACTCTACATTGTAGCGAAAATATGCTTGTTTGTCAAAGCAAAAAGCGGTATAATATGTTTGGGTGATAACGTGAAAATTCCTGAACAGGTAAAATCGATTATTGAGACATTAGAAGAAAATGGTTACGAGGCATATGCCGTGGGAGGCTGTGTCCGCGACACACTTTTGGGGCGCGTACCGGATGACTGGGATATTACAACATCTGCGAATCCGATACAGGTGAAAGCCCTTTTTCGGCGTACCATTGATACGGGAATCCAGCATGGAACCGTGACGGTTATGATTGGTGATGACGGTTATGAAGTGACAACCTACCGCATGGACGGCGAATATGAAGACCACCGTCACCCGAAAGAAGTTTTATTTACGCCCAATTTGAATGAAGATTTAAAGCGCCGTGATTTTACAATTAATGCGATGGCGTATAATCCGCGTGTTGGAATCGTAGATTTATATGGAGGGCGTGAAGATTTAGAAAAAAAAGTAATCCGCTGTGTCGGTGAGGCAAATGAGCGGTTTGACGAAGATGCGCTCCGAATGCTGCGTGGGATTCGGTTTGCCGGGCAGCTTCAGTTTGAACTGGAAGAAAAAACATTTTTGGCAATAAAGGAAAAAGCACCGACTTTGGTAAATGTGAGTGCCGAGAGAATCCGCACCGAACTTACCAAGCTTATTGTTTCAAAGGGAAGTGATAAATTGCTGCTTGCCGTAGAGACGGGATTAAGTGCATATTTTTTGCCGGAACTTGAAAAAATGCTTGCTACAACGCAGGAAAATCCACATCACTGTTTTGATGTCGGACATCATTCGTTAGCGGCCATTTCCCATATTAATGATTTGGGAGAGCAGGCGGGATTTCGCACAAAAGAGCGGGTAATGTTAGCTTATGCTGCGCTTCTTCATGATGTGGCAAAACCGGACTGCAAGCAGGTTGATGACGAAGGAATTGCCCATTTTTATAAACATCCGGAGTACGGAGCTAAGAAGGCTAGAGGAATTCTCCGCCGGTTAAAATTTGATAATGAGACCGTGGCAACGGTAACGACCTTAATTCGTTATCACGACAGACGTCATGAAAACTGCGTTTTGTCAGATGAGCCGCAGCCAAGAAAAGCAAAGCAGGCGATGCGGCGGCTGATGAATCAGGCAGGGACGGATTTAATGCCGCTTTTGTTTGTTTTACAGCAGGCGGATTTGTTGTCACAGAGTGAATATAAACAGAAGGAAAAATTGATGCGCCTAGAGGCTGCGAAGCGCTGCTATCGGGAAATATGCGAGGCGGGCGAGGCAGTCTGTGTGAAAGATTTGGCAATTGGCGGACGTGAGCTGATACAGATGGGGATGACACCGGGACCGGCAATTGGTGAAATGCTGCAACAGTTATTGGAGCATGTGTTAGCGCATCCGGAAGAAAATGAGAAAGAGAAACTGCTTTTTTTAGCGAAAGAGTGGAAAAAATAAACGAAGAGGGAGTGATTCGATGTTTCATAATAGTCGAAAAACGATTGGTGTGTTTTTGGAGCGTTCTGCGAGCGAATTTCAAAATCGCCTATGTCAGGGAATTATTACCGGGGCAAAGGAAATTGGTTATAATGTTGCCGTGTTTTCCGATTATGGTAATTATGGACAGAACCACCGCTATTTTATCGGAGATCAGACATTGTGGGAACTGCCGCCTTACGAAGAGTTAGACGGTGTTGTTTTAGCGCTTGATACGATGGAGGAAATCGTCAGCAGAGAGCATGTTATTAAGAACATAAGAGAGCGCTGCCATTGTCCGATTGTCAGTATCCGCGAGCTTTTGGTCGGAGCAAATAATCTGCTTGTGGATAACAGCAGCTGTATGGAAGGGCTGATTGATCATTTTGTCAAAGAACATGGGATGAAAAAACTGTGTTTTATGACAGGACCAAAAGACCACTGGGATGCACAGGAGAGGCTTCTTTGTTTTAAACGTAAAATGGATGAATATGGACTTTCCTATGGTGAGCATCAGATTTTTTATGGAGATTTTTGGAAAAATAAAGGTAAAGAGGCATGTGACTGGTTTTTAGCAGAGGGTGAGCCGCAGCCGGAGGGAATTATCTGCGCCAATGATTATATGGCGACAGCCGTTGCCAGTGAACTTATTCGGCGTGGGTATAGGATTCCTCAGGATATTGCGGTGAGTGGATACGATGGTATGCGAAGTACACTTTCCTTTACCCCATGTATTACGACGGCGACAGTTCCGTTTTTTGAAATGGGCAGGCGGGCAGTACAAATTATTGATAAAAAGCAGGATTGCCCGGAAAAAGTGGAGAATGTGTTTTTTGACGCTGTTTTGCAGCCGAGGGAATCATGTGGCTGTATGGCAAGTGAGGGACAGGAGGTCATGACCATCCGCCAGCGTATGTATGAGACTGAAAACATTGGCCAGAACCGTGAAATGCAGTTTCATTTTATATCGATTCATATGAGTGAATGTCATACGATTGATGAAGTCGGACAGAAAATCGGACGTTATATTTATAATATTGAAGGCTTTAAAGATTACTGCATGTGTTTGTGTGAGGGCTGGCTGGAAAAAAAAGAGTTCAAAGGCTTTACTGATAAAATGGAAATGCCAATTGCTATTCGTAATCGGGAAAATATCAGCCCGACCAGAGAACGTTTTGACCGCAGAGAACTGATTCCTAAATGCATGAGCAGCGAAGAGCCGCAGATGTGGTTTTTGGCATCGCTTCATTTTCAGGATTTATGTTTTGGCTATGAGGCGCTGCAATTTATAGATGCCGAAACGACGGGACGGCTGTATATGTATTGGAACATTATTATCGGCAATCTTCTTCAGGACATTATGACATATCAGAAAATGCAGAAACTTGTTGTAAAACTGGAAGAAATGTATGACCGCGATGCGCTGACCGGGATGTACAACCGACGCGGTTTTGAGAACCGCGGGAATCCGATGTTCGAGCAGGCAAAAGAGGAGGGAAAGCAGATTTTCCTTGCGATTATCGATATGGATGGCATGAAACAGATTAACGATAATTATGGTCACATAGAAGGTGATTATGCATTGAAAAAAGTGCGCGAAGCGATTCATCATGCATGTCCGGATGCGGTGATTCAGGCACGCACCGGTGGTGATGAATTTGAAATTATTGCCGAAGATATTGCAGAAGATGAGGGCGTTCATTATCTGGAAGAATTGGTTGCTTATCTGGATGCGTTCAATGAGAGTGGTGGTAAAGAATATGATATTCACGCCAGTTATGGGTATGCCTGCCGCGTTCCTTCGCAGCAGGATACCATGGAAATTTTCATTAAAGAAAGTGATGAAATCATGTATCGGAATAAAGTAATTAATAAAATTAACCGTGGCGAGGCGTTACGATAACTCGTCAGCAAATGGGGCGATACTTCTTTTGAGTACGCCCTTTAATTGTGCAATCATCGTGCCATAGTTGACAATTGGGACATTCTGGTCTTTTGCTTCAGCGATGCGAAATGCCATTTCCCGCTTGCTTAAGGTGCATCCGCCACAGTGGACAATCAGCCGGTACGGACTCAAATTTTCCGGAAATCCACCGCCGCTTGATGTGGCAAAGTTTAATTTTTTACCGGTGTACTCGGAAATCCAGCGTGGCAGTTTTACCGTTCCAATGTCATCGCACTGTCTATGGTGTGTACATCCTTCTGCCATCAGAATTGTGTCGCCGTCTTTTAATTTATCAAGCATTTTTACTCCATCAATCTGTGTCTGCAAATCTCCCTTATAGCGGGAAAAAAGAATCGAGAAAGAAGTAAGAGGAATGTTTTTTGGCGTGTCTTTTGATACACTTGCAAATGCCTGGGAGTCCGTAATGACAAGTTTTGGCGGCTGACCCAGCTTTTTCAAAGTGTCTGCAAGTTCGGTATCCCGGCATACAATAGCGGTCGCTCCGGATTCCAGCACATCTCGAATTACCTGCTGCTGCGGCAGAATCAGACGTCCCTTTGGTGCCGCAGAGTCAATCGGAACGACAAGAACGACAAAATCGAGTGGGGAGAGCAAATCACCAACGATTTTTCCGGTCTGGTCATCTGTCGGCAGTTTTGTCGTCATAAGTTCTTTCAATTCATGAATGTGATACCCTGTTTTGGAACTAACACATAAATCTCCATATGCCTGAATTGCTGCTTCATTTCCAGCCCATAAATCCTGTTTGTTCAACACAACAATTGAAGGAATATTTTTCTTTTTCGTCAGGGCAAGAATCTGGTGCTCAAAAGAAAAATCTTTTGCTGCCTCGTTTCCATCGGCAACAATTAACGCCAGGTCCGTTTTATTTAAAACGCTTCGCGCCTTTTTGATGCGCTCTTCGCCCAACACGCCTTCATCGTCAAGTCCCGGTGTGTCGATTAGCATAACCGGACCAAGCGGTAAAATTTCCATTGCCTTGTAAACCGGGTCAGTTGTGGTTCCCAGTACATCGGATACAATGGCTAAGTCCTGTCCGGTTATGGCGTTAATGAGACTTGATTTTCCGGCATTTCGCCGTCCAAATAAAGCAATGTGGATTCGTTCTCCCTTTGGTGTTGTGTTCATTGACATAATCTGTCATCCTTTCTTAAAAAGGCGGTATCTTGTAAGATAACCGCCTTTGGTCTGCTATAATAACTGTTTATTATTTGTAAAGAGTGATGCTTCCGATAATCGGAAGTTTCTTTGGCTCGCCGGAGCAGGCATTTACAATGCCGACAATAGCAAATGCTAAACAAACCAATCCAATCAGTCCGGTTATAAGTGTTCCCACAAAGGATAAGATTCCGAAGCTTGTAACAGAGATTACAAAGGAAATACCATTGCCGATTATGTTAAGTGCTACACTGAAAATAAAAAGCACAATTCCCTGATTTGTATGGAATCTTGCGTATTGTGAATCTTTTGCTGCAAGTAGCGGAATCAGGAAAAGAATTCCGAAATAAGCTAAAATCCCCATAACTTTGTTATTTTGTACATCCTCTGAATTAAAAACAATGTTTTCTTCGTTCATTCGATAAACTCCTTTCGTTTCTGTTTTAGCAGAAATTGGTTTCGCATGGTACTATCATAGCTTATGTGGGGGGGATTTTCAAGGGGTGTTATTTTTTTTGTTTTCCGTAATTCAGTAGAAAAACTTTGCGTCTCGTGGGCGCTCTCGCTCGTTGAGTGCGTAGCGGTATGGGCACCGAAACTACCAGTGCCACATACCGACGTACTCAAAACCCACTCGTCACAAAGTTTTTCTACGAAATTACTGGAATTCAAAGCAACTGACAGCGAACATTTGTCACAAGCCAACCATCCATCCCCCACAATTGGTCTATAGCAAAAGTTTTCCTACATTATCTAAAAGGATGATTTTTTTCAGCACACCACAATCGGCAGGGAAAAGTTTTGAGTGGAATGCGTTATATGTGCGTGGGTATCTGATATGCGTATTGTGCATATCGATACCCCTACGCACATATCAGCGGGAGCGGCGCATGACACTCAAACTTTTCCCTGCCGACTGTGAAGTCCTGAAAAACTCTCCTCCTAAATAATGTAGGAAAACGTCTCTCTCTCATGATACTGCCGCACCAATTCAGCGAGTGTAACTCTCTCAAGCACATCATCTACAGCATTATCCACTTCCTGACCCAAATCGCGAACCAGCGCATTCATCGTGCGGTTGTTTTCACTTTCTCTGTAGCCATCCAAATCCACGGCATTTCGCTGTCCCTCAATGGCACCTACCACATCTTTAGCGGTACATCGTCTGGTTTCTTCCGGAAGATAATAGCCGCCCTTGCTGCCGCGAATCACGCGCACAATCCCGGCGTGACGCAGTTTAGAAGCCACCTGTTCCATATATTTCTCTGACAAATCGTATTCCTTAGCCACCTGTTTGACCGTCACCGTACTGCCATCATGCAGTGCAAGGTCAATCAGAAAAAATAATGCATACTGACCCTTTCTCGTAATATACATAACAACCCCTCTTTCCTAATTTCTATCCTGCTCCAAAGAAGCAATTGCCACGGCACCATCGGAAACCGCTGTAATAACCTGACGAAGCGGTTTTGTTCTCACATCGCCTGCCACATAAATTCCCGGCACATTCGTCCGGCAGTCCTCCCCGGCACAAATATAGCCGGCATCGTTTCTCTCAACTACATCCTTCACAAATGCTGTCTGCGGCTCCATACCAACAGCAATGAAAATACCGGATAACTCAATTTCTTTTTCCTCCCCGGTCTGGTTCTGTGTAAGAATCACTTTCTGTACCATACCGTCTCCGGCAATTTCTTTCACTTCATAATAAGGAAGAAATTCAATATTTTCCGCTGCCATCACTTTTTCGGAAAGTTCCTTAGCCGCGCGAAGACCTTCCCTGCGGTGAATCAAATACACTTTTTCACAAAGATTTGCCAGATACAGCGCATCCTCTAACGCCACATCACCACCGCCGACAACCGCTGTCGTTTTATTCTTAAAAAATGCACCATCGCAGGTTGCACAGTACGAAACGCCTGCACCGGTCAATTCTTCTTCTCCTTTTACAGAAAGTTTTTTATGCCCTGCACCGGTTGCCACTAACACGTTTTTCGTGCAGATGGTTTCACCGTCTTCTAATTGCACTTTTTTATATTCGGATTCATTTTCCACGGAACTCACTTCTGCGTCTATAAAGGGAACAGAAAGTGCATCCGCATGTTCTCTGAATTTCATTGCTAGCGAATATCCGGACTCTCCGTAAAGTCCCAGATAATTGTCCACACGTTCCGTCGTCACAATCTGTCCGCCGCTAAATCCTGCCTTCTCAATGACAACAACATCTAACATTGCACGTTTTGCGTAAACAGCTGCCGACAAGCCCGCCGGTCCGCTTCCTATAATTACCAAATCTTTTACCTGTTCTGCCATCGTATCCCTCCTAATCTACTTCTTATTGGCAAACTTTCTAATCTGCTCACATGTCATTTCAATATCCTTATCCGTATGTTCCGCTGACACAAACATAGCCTCAAACTGAGACGGTGCCAAATAAATGCCCTCTTTCAGCATCGCCTTAAAATAAGCCGAATAGCGATTTGTATCCGAGGTCTGCACCGTATCATAATCAACCACTTTTTCACCGGTAAAAAACAAACTCATAAGTGAGCCAACCTGATTTACACAGACCGTTTCTCCAAATGTTTCACGCATCACTGCTGCCAGTTTTTCTGCCTTTTTCTCAATGGTTCCATAAATCGTATCCGAATCACGCAGAATTTTCAGTGTCTCAATTCCTGCAGTCATTGCAATCGGATTTCCCGAAAGCGTTCCTGCCTGATACACTTCACCAAGCGGTGCAACGCACGACATAATTTCTTTTCTGCCTCCATATGCGCCTACCGGCATACCGCCGCCAATGATTTTTCCAAGTGTCGTCAAATCCGGTGTCACGCCGTAATACTCCTGCGCACCTCCTTTTGCCAGACGAAAGCCTGTAATGACCTCATCGAAAATCAAAAGAGATTGATACTTTTTTGTAATCTCCCGTAAAAAAGGCAGAAAACCTTCTTCCGGACAAACCACACCCATATTAGCTGCCACCGGCTCCACAATAACCGCCGCAATGTTATCACCATATTTTTCAAACAATGCTTTTACCGATTCCGGTTTATTATACTCAGCAATCAATGTTGTCTCTGTATAACCCTTTGGCACACCGGCACTGTCCGGCACAGCCTGCAAAAGTGCAGCAGAACCTGCCTTTACCAAAAGTCCGTCTGAGTGACCATGATAACAACCCTTAAATTTTACAATGTAATCTTTGCCGGTATATCCTCTCGCCACACGGATGGCGCTCATCACCGCTTCCGTTCCGGAATTTACCATACGCATCATTTCCATCGATGGCATCATGTCATGAATTAACGACGCAATTTCATATTCTTTTTTCGTCGGCGCCCCAAAGGTAAGTCCCTGTTCACATGCCTGTTTCACCGCTTCAATCACAGCCGGATATGCATGTCCCAAAATTCCCGGACCATACGAACAAACATAATCAATATAATCATTCCCATCCTCATCCAAAATATGAGAACCTTTTCCACTTTTTACAAATACCGGCGTCCCGCCCACATTGCGGAATGCACGAACCGGCGAATTTACACCACCGGGCAGAAAGTGTTCGGATTTTTCAAATAACTGTTCCGACTGTGTCATAGCCTTACTTCCTTTCTCTATTGATAAAACTGCTCAAGCGCCCTGCCTAAATGTTCTAAATCGCATTGCTCTGGAACCACATCCACATCGATTCCATACGCCTGCAGTCTTTTTTTCGTCACTTCACCAATCGCCGCAACCGCAACATGCTCTTTTTTGCGGTCACGCTCCCATTCTCCTATCTTGTCCTTACCCATCCGGGAAACAAACGCCTCAACGCCGGATGCGCTGAAAAATGCAGCCACGTCCATATTCTTCCACATGGACAAATCCCCTGAAAAAGCCCCCTCGACATCATAAAAAGGGATTTCCGTAATCGTAACAGACTTCTTTTGCAGTTCTAAAACAAGTTCTTCACTTGCCTGCAAAGCCCTTGGAAGAAGCAGATGTTCTCCCGGTTTCACGACATCTGTAAGCCCTTTGGCAAGTGCCTCTGTCGTAAACTGTTTTGGCATATAATCCGCATAAAATCCATACGTTTCCAGTGCCTTTTTCGTTCCGCTGCCAACGACCGCAAAACGAACCTTTGCAAAATCCCGTCTGTCAATTTGTTTCTTATCTGCCTCAGCAAAAAATAAATGAACCGCATTCTGGCTTGTGAAAACAATCCAGTCATATTTTTTTATCTGAGATAATTCATCCAAAAGTTTCTCTGCACCATCTGTACAGACAACTTTCATTTCACAAAGAGGAAAAACAAAAGCCCCTTTGTCCTCCATCATCTCACGCAGTTTATTATGCAGTTTCTGTGTTGCTGTTGTACCGATTTTTTTCCCGGCAAGCACACCAAAATCCTCACTGACAAAATGATATTTTGCCGTCTGTCCCACAACAAAAACCGCCGGGGAAGTAATTTTATTTTCAATTACTTTATCCGCAATATCAAAAAGTGTTCCATGGACACGTTTCTCATCCGGCATCGTTCCGTGGGAAATCACCGCAACAGGTGTAGATGCATCCTGTCCCTGTTCCATCAGCCGGTCTGCAATCGTACGGATATTTGCGACACTCATCAAAAATACACTCGTGCCATCCTGTTTCGTAATATGAGAAAAGGATTGCTCTGCCCCCTCTTTTGTGTGACCGGTAAATACATGAAAACTGCGGCTTTCCTTGCGGTGTGTCAAAGGAATTCCGGCAAGTTCACTCACCGCCACCGCACTTGTCACCCCCGGCACCAAAGCAAATGGGATTTTCTCTTTCTGCAGTGCTAAAACTTCCTCGCCGCCACGCCCAAAAACAAATGGGTCACCGCCCTTTAAACGGACGACATTTTTATATTGTTTTGCCGTCTGAATCAGTATTTCATTAATCTCTTCCTGCTTCTTTGCGTGGCTCATCGGTTTCTTTCCCACATATATTTTGTGGCAGTTTTCAGGGACCACAGAAAGCAGTTCCTCCGACAAAAGCCTGTCATATATGACCGCATCGCATTTTTGCAGCAGACGAAGTCCTTTTACCGTAATTAACTCCGGATTTCCGGGACCCGCTCCGATTAAATAAACCATACTATGATTTCCTCTCCTGACACAATTTTTCTACAAGGCTTTGCCAATCTCCTCTGTCGCCCTGCACCGACCGCCGGATTACTTCTCCCTCTTTTTCTTCCATCAGAGAAAGATTCATCCTATGTCCATCGAGGGTACACAAAACACCAATTGGCTCATGGCATCCGGCATTTAATTTCGTGAGGACCGCGCGCTCTGTCCGCAGACACTCTGCTGTATGAACATCCGAAATTTTTTCGGCAAGTTCATTAGCAAGCGTTCCTTTTTTTGTCTCCATCGCAATCACTGCCTGACCTGCCGCCGGAAGCATCTCCTTTACAGAAAGATACTCGTAAACAAAATCCGAATCGTTGTCAATACCCTGCCGCCTAATTCCGGCAGCCGCCAACACAATCGCATCGTACTCGCCTGCCCGCAGTTTATTGAGCCTTGTGCCGATATTTCCTCGAAGACTTTTGCAGACGGCATTCGGATACATCTTTTTAATCTGGCACTGTCTGCGCAGACTCCCTGTTCCAATGGTAAAAACAGAATCCTTTGTAAAGGAAGTTTCCTTTTTGTAAATGAGTACATCCTGCACACAGGCACGCTCCAAAACACCGGCAACCGTAAGTCCGTCTTTACACGGGTTTGGCATATCTTTTGCACTGTGCACCGCCAAATCAATCGTATCGTCTAAAAGCGCCTGCTCAAATTCTTCAACAAACACAGCTTTTCCACCAAAGGAAGGAATCGGCGAATCCTTTTCCTTGTCACCCCTGGTCGTCATATACACAATCTCATATTCGTACTCCGGAAATGCCTCCTGCAATTTTGAAACAACCAGTCCGGTCTGAATTTTTGCCAGTTCACTTTTTCTTGTGCCAATCCGAATGACTGATTTTTTCCACTCTTTTTTTACCATGTCCAACATAATCTCTTTCCGTTTTTCTTCCTCCGGCTCTGTTTTCAAAACCGCATTTCTTTTTTCAAGAAGCGTCTTTGCCATATCTCCGCAGTTATCCGGCAGATGGCTCTTAATACTCTTTTTTATCTGAGAAGCTAACGCCGGAGCACCGCCACCGGTCGAAACCGAAACTACGACATCATCCTGCTTTATAATTGCCGGAAAATAAAAACCGCAGTCTTTTTTGACATCCACCACATTGACAAGAATCCGTTTGTCCTTACAAATGGCAGCGATATGGGAATTGACTTCACTGTCATTCGTCGCCATAATCACCACATCGGCTCCTTCGATATCACCATCCTCAAATGGTCTTTGAACCAATAAAAGGGCACCTTGTTTCGATTCAATTTTCTGCAATTCATCGCAAATTTTTGGTGCAATCACCGTAACACGTGCCCCAAACGACAGCATCATAGAAACTTTTCGGTATGCCACTTTGCCACCGCCGCCGATAACACATAACTTATCCTGCATCTGAATCATAAATGGGAAAAATGCCATTTCGACCTCCTCGATATAGAAGAAAGAAGGCAGACGCTACCTTCTTTCCTTTTTATTACGAAATTACTAATTCCTCTTTTGTCACCTGTTTTTCCTCATCGACACGGAACGCATTCAATACCGGATTGTCTGCTTCCATCAACGATAAAATCAGATAATTTGCCTTGGAATCATAGGCAAGCCGTTTGTCCTCCTCCGATGGTCTCGATGGAGACTCCGGATGAGAATGGAAATTGCCAAGCGGCACATAGCCATTTTTACGCATATCTTTGACTGCCGCAAGCTGCTCTTTCGGATCCATGGAAAAATGCTCGTTGCTCTCATCAATGTTTGTCAGAAGATAAACCTTTTTCACATACTGTTTTTCCCCTTCCACAACACCGCCAATCAAACCACAGGCTTCATTCGGAAGACCTTCTTTGCAGTGAGCTAACATTTTCTCATAATCACTTTTTGTCAAAAATAACATATCCTTTTCTTCCTTTCCGCCTACTTTCCGTCACACTCTACCTGCTCGTAATCAATTAACTCCGTAATTGTCGGATGATCACCGCAGACTGCGCAGGTGCCATTTGCCTTTGGCAGTTTAATCGTGTGAAATTCCATCTTAAGGGCATCATAAGTCAAAAGTTTTCCGGTCAGCAAATCACCAACACCAATCAGATACTTAATTGCTTCCATCGCCTGCAAACTTCCGATAACACCGCCCATAGCACCGATAACACCGGCCTGTTTACAGGTTGGAACAGCATCCTTCGGAGGCGGATCCTTGAAGACACAGCGGTAGCATGGTCCTTCTCCCGGAACATAGGTCATAAGCTGACCCTTAAAGCGGATGATTCCTGCATGGGAAAATGGTTTCTTTGCCATTACGCAGGCATCGTTAATCAAAAATTTCGCCGGGAAGTTATCTGTACCATCAATGATAAAATCATAATCCGCAATCAAATCCATAATATTTTCCGATGTTACAAACTCGCGGTATGTATTTACTACCACATCACTGTTCATCGCATTCATCGTCTCTTTTGCCGATTTTACTTTTGCTTTGCCTACATCTGCCGTGCCATGAATAATCTGACGCTGCAAGTTCGACAAATCTACCTCATCCGCATCGACAATACCAATGGTTCCAACGCCGGCTGCTGCCAGATACATTGCTGCCGGAGCACCAAGTCCGCCGGCTCCGATAATGAGGACTTTGCCGTTTAACAGCTTTTTCTGTCCTTTCACACCTACTTCCTGCAAAATAATATGCCGGGAATAGCGCTCCATCTGCTCATTTGTAAACGCCATTAATTTGCGCCTCCTCCCATGAAATAAAGAAATTCTACGACATCATTTTCTTTGAGTGCCGTTGTAGCAAAATCTGTGCTTTCCACAAATTCATCGTTTACTGTTACGGTTACATAATCCGGGTTTTCCACTTTCTCAACCTCAATGAGTTTTGCGATTGTCAAACCCTCATCGTATGTTTTCTTTTCTCCAGCTACGGTTACTACCATTTTCATATCCTCCTTTATAAAACTTCGTCTACAGCTTCTTCTAACTCTTTCCGCTTTACAAGACCTCGGATTCGGTTTACTTCTTTTCCCTCTTTGAAAAACAAAAGGGTTGGGGAAGCTGCTACTTCATATTTTTGTGCCAGTTCGGCATCAAAATTCACATTTACTTTGACGACGATAAGTTTATCCTCATAGTCATCTTCAATTCCGCCTAAAACCGGCGATAATTGTTTACATGGAATACAGCTATCCGAATAAAATTCAACGATAACCGGAAGAGACGCCTTAAGAACTTCGGCTTCAAACTCTTCTGCATTCACTCGCTTTGCCATGTCCTGCCTCCTATTCTTCTACCTTTTTAACAATCAAATCATAGGTGCCATTTTCATTGTCAATCAATTTCAGAACCTGCTGTCCTTCTTCCTTAAAACTTCTTGGCACATTCTGAACCGGTTCTCCATCATTCATCGTAACCGCTAACACCTGTCCGATTTCCAACTCTTCCATTGCCACTTTTGCCTTTACAAATGTCATCGGGCAGACAACATCCGTAATATCTACTCTTTCATCTACTTCAAACTCAGCCATGATATGCCTCCTTCATCTTTTCTATAAATTTATCTTCGCCAACTCTCTCGATTGTGAATCGGAAACGTTCGCTTGGATTTGCGTTATCATCAAAAAACTGAATTGCTGCGTCCGTTACACGGAACAAATCTTCCTCGGATTCAATCACTGGTAAAATTTCCTCACCTTTGTGAATCCGGTTACCAAACAGTCCGCCAAATGATACAAGATAACCGCTTTTTGCATCCCATGCATCCGTCGGGCAGGCCTTCACGCAGCGTCCACAGTAATTACATTTACTCTCATCCACTTTAATTTTATTATCCTCAAGAGTAATCGCACCGGTGCGGCATGCCTTAACACAGACACCACAGGAAATACAGGCATCTTCTTTCCACTGCACCTTTGTTGCACCTTTGATACCAACATCATTTTCCTCTGCCTTTAAGCAATTGTTCTGACAGCCGGTCACACCAAATTTAAACTTATGTGGAAGTTCTCTGGCGAAATATCTCTCATCCAGTTTTTTTGCAATATCATATGTGTCAATGTTGCCGCTTGGACAAATCTGATTTCCCTGACAGGAAGTAATCGTACGCACACGTGGTCCGCACACACCCGGCTTACAGCCACCTTTTGCCAAATCTTCTTTTACGGCATCAATATCATCTAATTTGATAAATGGAATTTCCACGCTCTGACGGGAGGTCAAGTGAACATGTCCATCTCCATATTTGTCTGCTACTTCCGCAATTGTCTTCAAATTCTCTGCGGTTAAGTTTCCTCCTACGACTGCCAATCGAAGAGAAAAACAATTTTTTTGTTTCTGGCGCATAAATCCGCCCTTTTTCAGTGTACTGTAGTCGACTGCCATTTTCTTATCCTCCTGCTCTTTCTACTTGAGTGCGTGCTTAAAATCTTCGATTAAATCCTCCACATCTTCAATTCCGACACTAATGCGAATCAAATCATCAAAAACGCCCGCCTCTTCTTTTTCTTTTTGTGTACTGTGTGCATTCAGCGTTGATTCCGGATGAATGATTAACGTTTTCGTATCGCCAATATTCGACACTATTTTCGGTATTGTCAATGTGTTAATCAAATCAAACGCACGCTCTTTGGAGCCAACTCGAATTGTAAGAATTGCTCCATATCCATTTTGCAGAACTTTCTCTGCCTGTGCATGCCATAAACTGTCACTAAGTCCCGGATAATTTACTGTTACATCCGGATACGTGTTTAAAAATTCAGCCAGTTTTTTCGCATTATCGCAGGCCCGCTCCATGCGCAGACCCAGAGTTTCCATACCTAAGAGATTATAAAACGCTGTCTGTGGAGACAAACAGGCTCCCGTATTACGGAACAGACCGTTTCGCAGTTTTGCCGTAAAAGCAAATTTGCCAAACTTCGCATACTCTGCCATGCCCGGATATTTCTCCTTGTCCCAGCGAAAGGCACCGCTGTCGGTAATCACACCACTGATGGCGTCACTGTTGGCATTGATGTATTTCGAGGTCGAATTGACTACAATGTCCGCTCCTTTTTCAATCGGGCGTACTAAATATGCCGTTGCTACCGTGTTATCCATCACAAGTGGCAGATTATGTTTGTGTGCTGTCTCTGCTAACTTCTCAATATCCACAACGTCAAGTTTTGGATTACCAATCGTTTCTGCGAAAATCACGCGGGTCTTTTCATTGATGGCGGTTTCCACCGCCTGCTCATCGTGAATATCCACAAATACTGTTTTAATGCCAAATGCCTCAAAGTCATGAAACACATCGATGGATCCGCCGTACAAACTCGTACTCGCTAAAATTTCCTCGCCCGCACGGACAACATTTAACAGCGCATTCGTAATCGCTGCCATACCGGATGCACAGGCAACCGATGCAATTCCACCTTCCAATGCCGTCATTTCATTTTCAAAAGCTAAAATCGTCGGATTATTAATTCTCGTATAGGAAAATCCGTTTGCTTTATTATGAAACAACTTTTCATGCTGTTCTGCCGAAGACTGGTAAAAAGCACTGGAATGATAAATCGGAGTCAGTGTAGCACCGGTCTCCTTATCCCCTTTTTCTACCTGATGCAGTAGTGCTGTATTAAATCTCATGGCGTCCTCCTCTAAATGTAATCACCGCGTTTTGCTTCATTACCCAAAAAGACGGACTGCTCACGGATATAATCCGCTGCCCACTTCGCATCTGCGCCCTCGTCAAGCCAGTTACTTAAGTACGATTCACTCTTATTCTGAATGGTATCTGCCTGCTTTTTATCAACTAACAATAATACAACAATACCGGCACGATGTAAATGTTTAATCACACAGTCAATATCATCATTTTTTCCAGGGGCATACAAATATGTATGTCTGCCATCCAGATTCAGAATTTTCTCGACGTCTTCCACAAACGCACGGTTTATCTTCTTGTCATCTTTTACAAATTCAACTGTAATTGCTTTCTGTCCATTGGTTGCCGCACGAACAGCCCGGTCCACACGTCCTTCGTAGACACTGTGCTCTTTCTCATGCACTTCTTCCACGACACCGCAGGCAGAAGTCATATTCGTCACACGGTCAATCAAAATGAATTCACCCATCGTTTTATGATTCTTAAATTCATCGATGACAATGCGGTCTGCCAGTGAAATTTTGCAACTTGCAATCTCATTTTTAGCAAGATTTTTTACATCCTTTTTCTCACCGGTATTAACATCTACCGCATAAGAAATTTCTGTCACAGAACAAGGAATTGTTTTCGTTCCGAGTTTAAAGAAGAAGTTTTTGCCACGGAACAATTCGTCATCGTCCATCCACAAAATCGTAGCAGTCAGAGTCGATGCCGTTTTCACACCGGAATCTACCGTAAGTACACAGCCGCGGGAAACATCCACTTCCCTATCTAACTGAATGGTAACCGGCTGGCCTTTTTTCGCCTCTTTACTATCCTTATCACCAACATAAATACTTTTTACTTTTGCCTTTTCATTGCTTGGCAGCGTTGTCAGCTCGTCTCCCACATGGATATTTCCATTTTCTACCTGTCCCTGGAAACCACGGAAGGTATGGTCCGGACGGCACACACGCTGTACCGGCATATAAAATCCTTTTTCATGAGAATCCTCTGCCACATCCACATCTTCCAAATAAGAAAGAAGAGTCGGTCCTTCATACCAGTCAATCGCATCGGATTTCTTTGTTACATTATCTCCTTCCGTTGCGGAAACCGGAATAATCTGAATTGTCTGAAGATTCAGTTCACCGGCAAGTTCTTGAATCTGTTTTTCAATTTCATCAAAGCGCTCTTTGCTGTAATCAACCAAATCCATTTTATTAACAGCAAATACAAACGAATTGATTCCCATCAACGCACAAATTCTCGCATGACGTCTTGTCTGAATCAAAACACCCTGTGTGGCATCAATCAAAATAACTGCCAAATCCGCAAAGGAAGCACCTACTGCCATGTTTCTTGTATACTCTTCATGACCCGGCGTATCTGCTACAATAAAACTTCTCTTATCTGTCGTAAAATAGCGGTATGCCACGTCAATCGTAATTCCCTGCTCTCTCTCTGCCATCAATCCGTCAAGCAAGAGCGAATAATCAATCGCACCGCCGCGGCTTCCGACTTTACTGTCAAGTTCCAGTGCCTTTTCCTGATCGGCATAAAGAAGTTTTGAATCATACAGGATATGACCGATCAAGGTTGATTTTCCGTCGTCCACGCTTCCGCATGTAATAAATTTTAATAATCCACTCATCTTAGAAATACCCCTCTCTCTTTCTTCTTTCCATACTTCCTGCTGCCTCATTATCAATTACTCGTGTCGTTCTCTCTGACGATACGGCACTAAGTGTCTCATCAATAATTTCATCCAATGTAGTCGCCGTCGACTCGCATCCTCCGGTCAGAGGATAGCATCCCAATGTACGGAAACGTACACTCTTATGCTCAATTTTTTCACCCGGACGTAATTTCATGCGGTCATCATCCACCATAATAATGTTGCCATCGCGGTAAACAACTGGGCGGACTTTTGCAAAATACAAAGAAGGAATCTCAATTTTTTCCCGTCTTATGTACTGCCAGATATCCGTCTCTGTCCAGTTGGAAAGTGGGAACACTCTCACTTCCTGATGTTTCTGAATCTGGGAATTATATAATTTCCACATCTCCGGACGCTGGTTTTTCGGATCCCAGGCATGATGCTCATTTCTAAAAGAAAAGATTCTCTCTTTCGCACGGGACTTTTCTTCATCTCTTCGTCCGCCGCCAAATGCTGCGGTAAAACCATATTTATCAAGCGCCTGTTTCAATGCCTGTGTCTTCATGATATCGGTGTAAGCAGAACCATGATCAAATGGATTAATGCCCTGCTTTACTCCTTCCTCATTGATATATTCAATCATTTCAATGCCAAGTTCTTTCGCTCTTCTGTCACGGAACTCAATCATTTCTTTAAATTTCCATGTCGTGTTTACGTGCAAAAACGGAAATGGCGGTTTCTCCGGATAAAAAGCTTTCATTGCCAGGTGTAACATAACCGAACTGTCTTTTCCAATCGAATACAGCATAACCGGTTTTTCACATTCCGCCGCAACTTCGCGAATGATATAAATTGCCTCTGCCTCCAGTTCATCCAGATGTGATAATTCACTCATATCGTTTTCCTTCCTTTCTTCTCTCCTCGTTAATATTTGTTGGACTCTTTCGTATTTAGAACAATCTGCTCGGTTTCGCCATCCTGTCTGTGTATCTGCCAGTACAGCTTGTCTCCTTTTTTGTCGACTGTCATTTTGCTTCCCATACCGCCGATATCGGCTCCTAAGTAGAGGGAAATCGCACCGAAGTGACATTCTTTCACACAAGAGGAACATCCCCAGCAGTCCTTCGGGTACTTGATATAGGCTTTCCCTGCCTCATTCATTTTAATAAGGCTTCCCGGACATACCTGCTCGCAGGCTTTACAGCCTTTACAGAGCGCCTGATTCATCGTGATGCTCATAATGCTCCTCCCTTCCAACTAATTTGCGGGTAAATACGGTGATTTTGCCATCTTCCATTTTGGAATTAACATACTTTAACCAGTCACCGCTCTTTTTAGGATAATCTAAATTTTCATCAAAACTGTGCCATCTTGTCTCTTTTCTTGCAAAAAGATGAGCAATTACCGATTTGCACACGGTAAGACGTTCTTTCAATTCATACACAAACATCAACTCATGCATATCACCAGCGTTTACATTTTCAGCAAGTTTTTCTATCTTTTCAATCTTTTCTTTCGCAAGCGCAAGCTGTTTTTCATTGAATTGATAATGCGTGGAAATACCTCCGGCATACTCATCCATTACTTTCTGCATTGCCTCTTCCAGCGCTTCCGTCTCATACATACCGCCTTCATTTGATAAATAGCGGTTGTACTCCGTAATCTTTGCATCAAGAGCTTTTTTCTCTGTACTCTCATCAGATGCCTTCTCTTTATCTCTTTCCTCATTCAATTGAGAAACTATTTTCTTGGCTGCGATTTCACCTTCAACCATCGCACCGGTCACATATTTCTGCGGACATCCGCCTGCCACATCTCCTGCGGCAAACAAACCATGAATCGTAGTCTCTCTGTCGGTATCAACCCAGTAGCCGCTCGCTGTATGGCCACCGACGATATAAGGCTCAGTGCCCTCGATTTCGACATTCTGCTCACTCGGATTTTTACCCGATTCAAGCCATTTGAGTGTCTGGCTCGGTGCCATGTTTAAGTACGCTTTTTTCAGCGACTCATCCTGCTCTGCGGTAATGCCCTCTGTTCTCAGATAACACGGTCCGCGCCCCTCTAAATTTTCCATCACCGTGCCGTAGACACGCTCCGATGTTGTCAGACCGTATTTATCTTCGTACACCTCTCCTTTGGCATTCACCTGCTTCGCACCAACACCCTGAGCAATCGTTCCGGTCGGTGCAATTGTATCTTTACAGCGAAGTGCGATAAAACGCATTTCAAATGTTGTCATTTCCGCTCCGGCGCGAATTCCCATCGCATAACCGGCTCCGGTATTAAATGGCGGATACCACATTTTGTGGTGGGAAAATCCCGGATTATTCGGCCGGTACAATCCTGCCGCACCGCCGGTCGCACAGAGCACTTTCTTTGCCCGTATTTCATAGGCAGTGCCCTCTTCAATCGAAAAGCCAAAGGCTCCCTTGATTTCATTCTCCTCCACAATATAATCGGTAATGTTAATCCGGTTTAAAATTGTGACATCCTCTAACTCTTTTACCGCCTTTGCCAAAAGCGGCTTCATATTTTCTCCATTTATTTTTATGTTGCGGTTTCCTCTGGCAACATAGTTTCCATTTTCATCTTTTAAAATAACAAGTCCTAAGTTTTCCATTTTATGTGTCACACGGTTTAGCCCTTCGGACATCGTCATGAGCAAATCTTCTCTCACAATGCCGTCCGCATCTTTTTTCGCATACTCCACATAATCTTCCGGTTTTCTTCCATCCACAATGTAAGCATTAATGGCATTAACGCCGGCCGCTAAACAGCCACTTCGTTTGATATTTGCTTTTTCCGCAATGACAATCGAATAATCGGACTGTTCACGAATCGTAAGTGCCGCATAGCACCCTGCCGTTCCGCCGCCAATGATAAGAATGTCCGTATGCAATATCTTTTTGTTCTCAATCTGCATGGTGTATCCTCCCCGTTAAATGTAAAATACATCTTCTCTTTCCTGCATCTCTTTATTTTCCATCAAATAAGTCTGCGTCGAATCAAAGATATATAATCGGTAAATCAATACATGAACCGTCTCGCCAACCGAAACAAAATCTTTTTCCAAAGAACGTTCTCCGACAACCAAAATACCATTGATGTCCACGGCAACATCCATTCGGTTTCCTCGGAACACGACATCCGTTACCACACCGGTTTCAGCGGCACTGATATATTGGTCCAGTTTTCCACTCTTTGAGATTTTCACAAATTCCGGACGAATGACCGCCTGATTGGCATGTTCAATCCGCTCGAAACCTTTTAATTTATCGTAATCCTCAACAACCGAAGACCTGCCGATAAATCTTGCTACAAACGGTGTTGCCGGACTTTTATAAATTTCAACCGGCGTTCCCATCTGCTCAATCGTTCCATGATTGGTAATAATGATTTCGTCTGCAACCTCGACCGCTTCCTCCTGGTCATGGGTGACAAAAATACTTGTAATACCAAGTTTTACGACCATCTCTTTCAACCATGAGCGAAGTTCGGTACGCACTTTCGCATCAATCGCAGCAAACGGCTCATCGAGTAAGAGAACTCTTGGATTTGGTGCTAACGCTCTGGCAAAAGCAACTCTTTGTCTCTGCCCGCCGGACAACTGATTCGGATACCGTTTTTCCATTCCTGACAAACCGGTCATCGCCAACAATTCCGTAACCCGTTCCTTAATCTGCTTTTTCGGCATCTTCTGAAGCACCAGTCCAAATGCCACATTATCGTATACCGTCATATAACGGAACAGCGCATAATTCTGAAAGACAAAACCAATCCCACGCTTGGCAGCCGGTACATCATTCACCCGCTTGCCATCAATGTAAATATCTCCTTCATTCGGATTCTCAAGTCCTGCAATCATCCGCAGTAAAGTTGTCTTTCCGCTGCCGGACGGTCCTAACAAAGCAACTAACTTTCCTTTTTCCACACCAAGACTTACATGGTCAGAAGCAAGAAAATCACCATATTTTTTTACAATGTTTTTCATTTCTACATACATACTTTTTTCTCCTTACCATCTCGGTGTTCTAATACATTTCTCACAAACAATATGACGATTGCGATAATCACTAGCAGTGACGATACCGCAAACGATGCTGTTACGGATGTGTCGGTTCCCGACATATATAACGCATCGATTTCAAGCGGAAGGGTAAAGGTTTCGCCCCTCGTTTTCGACAAAGCATTTACCGCGCCAAACTCACCAAGTGCTCTCGCCGCACATAAAATAATACCATAAATCAGTCCCCATTTCATCTGTGGAAGTGTAATTTTACGAAAAATCGTAAAACCTTTGGCACCCATCAGAGCCGCCGCTTCTTCTTCATCTTTGCCCTGTGCATTCAGCACCGGAAGAATCTCTCTCGATACAAACGGGAAGGTAACAAAAATGGTTGCGAGCACAACACCCGGTATTGCAAATGTAATTCGGATATTCGTACCAAAGAACTGGTTAAACGCCCGAATCGCCGGATAAAACCATCCCAGTCTTCCAAATGTCATCAAATAGGAAAGACCTACAATAACCGGAGAAATGGAAAATGGTATATCAATCAGCGTCGCTAAAATCTGTTTGCCCCGGAACGAAAACTTCGTCAAGAGCCATGCCGCACAAATTCCAAAAAAGGTATTTACGACAACCGCAATCACCGTTGCTAACAAAGTAACAAGCAAAGCACTTACCACATACGGTGTTGAAATTGCCTGCACATAAAATCCGATTCCTTCTTTCAGCGAATTGACAAGAACCGAAAGAAGTGGTGCTGCAAGCATGAGCAGAAGAAATAAAAGGGTAATCGTGATTAAAATAATTTTTGTTATTTTCTTTCGTCGTTCCATCCTTTTTTCCTCCTATAACAGATTTGTTCTTGCCGCCTGCCGTGCCTGTACAATATTGACAAACAATAATAACACGAAGGACAGCACTAACATCACAAGGGCAATTGCTGTCGCACTCTCATAATCAATGTAACTTAATTTCTGCATAATTACATAGGAAACAACCTGTGTCTTTTCTTTTGCACTGTTGCCCGATATGTAAATGACACTGCCGTATTCACCAATTCCTCTGGCAAGTGCCAGACCAAATCCGGTTAAAATCGCAGGTCTTAATTCCGGTAAAATCACACGTCTGAATGTTTTCGATGGGCTTGCACCTAACATATAAGCCGCTTCTTCATACTGTCCATCCAGTTTTTCAAGGACCGGCTGAACCGCCCGGATTACAAAAGGAAGTCCGACAAACACAAGTGCGATAACCAATCCGGTTTTCGTATAAGTCACCTTAATTCCAATACCTGCTAACATTTTTCCAAAAAATCCGGTTTCCGAATATAATTTGGAAAGTGTAATTCCGGCTACGGCTGTCGGCAGTGCAAAGGGAAGTTCAATCAGCCCGTCCACAATCCGCTTGCCCGGAAAATCATATTTTACTAAAGTCCATGCCACGATAACGCCGAACACCGTATTGATTCCTGCCGCCACAAGTGAACAGCCAATACTTGTTAAAAAAGCATTTCTTACATTTGATTTCCAAAGAAGAGAGAAAAATTCTCCCGGTGAAATTTTCAAGGAATACACAAGCACTGAAGCCAGCGGAATCAGCACAATCAGGGAAAGCATTAACACAACAATTCCAAATGTGCAGCGAAATCCGGGAATCACCCTTGCTTTTTTCACTCTCTTTTGTCTTACCGTATTCCTCATCCGAAAAACTCCTCTTCTAATAGTTATAAATCTCATCAAACATGGCATCATCATCAAAACATTTCTGATATGCTTTCTCCCAGCCGCCAAAATCGTCAATCGTCCATAATTTTATAGACAAATCAAACTCATTTCCAAATTCCTGCAAAATTTCCTTGTCGGTTGGGCGGTATCCGCTTTTTCCAATTAACCGCTGTGCCTGTTTCGTATAAAGAAAATCCAAATACCGTTTACTCACTTCTTCTGAGCCATTTGCTTTTGCATTATCATCCACAATCGCAACACTTGGCTGTGCTAAAATACTGACAGACGGATTTACAATTTCATACTTACCGCCGTAGGATTTCATGGTTGCAATCGCTTCATTTTCCCATGCAATCAGCACATCGCCTTTACCATTTTCCACAAACGTTGTTGTCGCACCTCTGGCACCGGAATCCATAACTGATACATTGTGATACAAACGCCTCATAAATTCTTTCTGCTTGTTCTCATCGCTCCATTTAGTCTTTGCGTAACCAAGAGCTGCTAAGAAGTTCCAGCAGGCACCTCCGCTGCTTTTCGGGTCCGGTGTAATGACATCCACACCTTTTCGCGTTAAGTCATCCCAGTCGTGAATCTGCTTTGGATTTCCTTTTCGCACTAACAGCACAATGGTCGATGTATAAGGGGCAGAAGATTTTGGAAATTCTTTAATCCATCCGGCATCAACAAGCCCCGTCTTCTCAATCAGAGAAATGTCATGCTCTAATGCAAGTGTAACAACATCCGCGTTACACCCTTCCACAACCGACCTCGCCTGACTGCCGGAGCCGCCGTGCGACTGTATCACCTGAACTTCCTTGTTATAAGTCTTCTTATAATATTCTTCAAACATCGTATTATAAGATTCATAAAATTCTCTTGTCGGGTCATACGAAACATTCGTTATCGTGATAACATCTGACTTCGTTCCACAGCCACTTAGGATAAGCACAAGTACCAGAAAAAGAAGGACACTCTTCTTTCTTTTTCTCATCGCCTGCTCCTTTACTCTTCTACCACAAACAAAGAAGTGGACAAATATCTCTCACCGGTATCCGGCAGTAAAACAACAATATTTTTTCCTGCATTTTCTTTGCGTTTTGCTAACTGTGTAGCTGCATAAAGTGCTGCACCGGAAGAAATTCCAACTAACAATCCATCACTCTTTGCTACTTTTCTTGATGTTTCAAAAGCATCATCATTTTCAACCGGAATAATTTCATCCAAAATTTCTTTATCCAAAACATCCGGTACAAATCCGGCTCCAATTCCCTGAATTTTATGTGGTCCCGGCTTTCCTCCGGATAATACCGGTGAGCCGGCAGGCTCAACAGCCACAACTTTTACATCCGGATTTGCTTCTTTTAATCCCTGTCCGGTTCCGGTAACCGTTCCGCCGGTTCCAACTGCCGATACAAAAATATCAACTTTACCATCGGTATCTTTCAAAATTTCCTGTGCGGTTGTCTTTTTATGAATTGCCGGATTCGCTTCATTTTCAAACTGCTGTGGAATAAATGCATTTCCATATTCCTCTTTCAGCTCTTCCGCCTTTTTAATCGCACCTTTCATACCATCGCGTCCCGGTGTAAGAACAATTTCAGCACCTAACGCCGATACAATCTTGCGTCTCTCTACACTCATGGTGTCCGGCATCGTAAGAATCAGGTGTAATCCCTTTGCCGCTGTCACAAACGCAAGTCCAATTCCTGTATTACCGCTTGTTGGCTCGATAATCACGGTATCTGAATTAATTTTCCCATCCGCAATTCCCTGCTCAATCATCGCATGAGCCACACGGTCTTTTACACTTCCTAATGGGTTAAAATACTCCAATTTTACAATCAGATTTGCCTCTAACTCATTTTCCTTTTCATAATTTGTCAACTCCAGCAATGGAGTATTTCCGATTAATTCTGTCAACTGTTTTGCAATCTTTGCCATCGCTTTCACCATCCTTTTCCTACTATTCATGTAGGGTTTATATAATTTAACTGTGCCTATCATATCACCTATTCCCTACTAAGTCAATAGGATTTGTAAAGTTTTTTTGAAAAAGTTCAGCCATAAAAAGGAACCGGTCACAAATGTGTGCACGCACACAATTCATGACCGGTTCCTTTTTATGGGCTGATCGCCCGATTATGAGTAAAACAAATGAAACAATGAAACATAACGCTTCAGCGACTGCTTACTACAAACGGGTCATTTCAGCAATCTGCGCCTCCATGGATGAAGATATATATGTTTTTTCTAATTCTATCATTTTGTTTTCCCCCTTCTACTTGTTTTACTTTTCTACGATTTTCAAATTAAAGGCAAATTTTTTCAAGGCTTTTTCATACACTTGTTTGGTTCCCTTTGGAACATATACAACACTTCCGTCTGATGGCAAATATGCAGCACCCTTTCTTTTTGGAGGTATTTTCGATTGAAAAATATATTCTATTTTACTAGAATTTCCAAGCGTTCCTGCCCAATATGCCTCAATCTGTTTTAATGATTTAGGAAATACTATTTTTTCACACTTTCCTCCCACAAAGGAAGTACCCTCTTTCAGCACTGTTACTTTTTCCGGAATTGTTATTACTCCTTTTTTAATGCCTGCAACGACAAGACGTCCACTCCTCCGGCTAACCACACATCCCTTTGAAATATAATAATATTGATTTTTGGATGCAATTTTAATTCGGAGCGACTTCGATGTTCCAAATGCTTTTTCTTTAATTTTCGAAACCGTTTTAGGAATATAAACCACCTTAAGATTATCGTTTAAAAAAAGCGCACCCTCTGCAATTGTCTTTACTCCATTTGGAATTTTTATGCTTTTTTTCTTTTCCAAATTACCGTAAAATGTCTTTCCACTTTTTGATATAAGGCATCCGCTTTTCACTTTATATTTTTTATTACCTTTATTGATTGTAACCTTTTTCCATTGCAAATTGCAAAGTGCTCTTATATTCTTTTTTAAGGTTTTAGGAACAGAAATCGTCTTTCCCTTTTGAATATCATGAAAGCAATCTGGCGTCAGTTCCTTTAATCCTGACGGAAGAACTATTTTTTTTATTTTTGCAACATCTAAAACAATTTGTTCCGGTACGAGACTAGAATCTTCTTCTAAAATATACATACCGAAAATATTATCATGAAAATAGTCATCTGTATCGTCTTTTGCTCCCAATTTTATCACTTTGTTTCCATCAATTTTGGACGGAATCTTTAGTGTTGATATATCGCTGCCCGTAACCGGCGTAATTTTGGTAATCCATACATCGTTTCCATTTGGAGCACTGTCATATTCATATTTAAAGTTCCCAATTTTCTTTGTCTCAGCAGATGCTGAGACCCCCATGCCTAATGCAATAACAAACAATGCTGCACTAAACAACAATACTTTCTTCATAAGAATACCCCCTTTTTTTGTGTAATTTACACTCTTTACTTATCTAACGATTTAGAATACAAAAAAGTTGCAGTTTTTAGATTTTACCTCCATAAGTTTTCTCATCTCAATTGTAATCCTCCTTCGCAAAACCAAGCTAATTTCCCGGTTTTTTCGCTTGGATACAAATAATCAACAAAGGAAAAAGTAAACTCTCCCCTTATCTGATCTTTATCACACAGTTTCTTAAATAACATCTGAACCTCAGGAATATCTTCCTCGTCGTCTACCACCATATAAACATCAAATTTTTCATAATCTGTCTGAATAATTTGAAATTGTAATATCGCCATTTCGGGCATCAAATTGATTCGCTCAATTACTCCAAAAAGACAATCATAATGTGCCACACTTCCATCTGCCTTTTGTATTAGGTCATTATCTCTTGCCATCTCCAATTCCAAAATCGGTTCCTGACTTCCGCAAGAACAATTCTTATCTGTGCAAAGACGTCCTCTATCTCCAACTTTGTATCGCACAAATGGCATCACCCGGTTATGCTTTGATGTAATACAGATTTGATTATCCTCCACAATTTCTACATAAACATTTTCTGTCATCACATGCAGCTTATGAAAAGGACATTCATAAGCAATCGAGTTTACTTCATAACACCCATATTGGCTGGCAACTTTACAGTTAAAAAATGCTTCCACCTCCTCTTTCCAGTCATTTGTAATCCGTTGACAAAAACAAATACTCCGGCTCAAATTTTTCAATATACTCGGATAATTCAAACTCTGAAAGATTCTCATGTACAAGAATAGCTACAGTTCCTCGAAACAAACATCCAAGATAAAAGATAACAGAATCCATGTTATTTCCCATCTCTATCACGACCAGTTGTCTAACGCTTAAATGTCTTCCCACGTCGATTATTTTTTGCTTTAGTTCCCCATAAGTAACCCGCTGCATGGAATCATCCATCAATGCGGTTTTCCTGTCCTTTGAATCTCCCCAAACCTTAATCGCTTTCTCCTCCTTTTATGCTTTACCAAATATTAAATTCATTTTACCTTTTTATTATAAAATTGTCAATTATTTTATTTTTAAATAAATTGATTTTTGACAGATTCACCCTACTTCTTCAAAAGCAATAACGTTCCTGCCACCAAAAGCACCAGCCCCGCTCCTGATTTTTTGGTAAGTTTCTCGCCAAACACAAAATACGAGAAGAAAATCGTAACCAGAATACTTAATTTATCAATCGGCACAACGACACTTGCCGGTCCTGTTTGCAGCGCACGGAAATAACAGAGCCACGACGCTCCGGTTGCCACACCGGACAGCACAAGAAATACCCCATTTTTTTTGCCAATTCCATGAATTGTTTTCTGTTTTCCGGTTGCAAACACAACAACCCACGCCATTACAAGAACAACAGCGGTGCGGATAGCCGTTCCCAAATTTGAATCGACATCCTGCATGCCAACCTTTGCCAAAATCGAAGTCAGACTGGCAAACACTGCCGACAGCAGGGCATATAAAAGCCATGTCTTTTTTGTTTTCTTGCCCGTTTCTGCTTCTTTCTTTTGAATCATCAGATACGTTCCGGCTCCCATCAAAACCATTGCACAAATTTGAACCGCTCCAACCGTCTCCCCAAAAAATAAGAACGCAAGAATCATCGTCAAAATGGTACTGGATTTATCAATCGGTGTAACCCGGTTCACATCTCCAATCTGCAACGCATGAAAATAGCAGAGCCACGATGCTCCGGTTACTACGCCGGATAACACAAGAAATGTAATGGTTTTTCCGGATAAATAAAAAATTCCATCCTGCACTCCCATGCCAAAAACCAATACCCATGAAAATATCAATACCACAATCGTTCGGATGGCAGTTGCCACATTCGAATCCATATTTTCAATTCCGCACTTTGCAAGAATTGCTGTAAGCCCTGCAAAGAGAGCAGATAAAAAAGCAAATAACAGCCACATGATTTTACGCCAGGCTCCTTCCAAGTACGCGTTTTTTCACAATTTCGTATGCAATCATCATAATCAATCCTGTAACAACCCACGAAATCGGGTAAATAATAAGCAGAACCCAAAATTCATGAACCATCTTACACGCTGTCGCAATCCAAATCAGCCGCAGCACGCAGGAACCTAAAAATGTAATTAACGCAGGCGTCAAAGAACGTCCAAGACCTCTCATTGCTCCCGCACTGATTTCATACACGGATGTCAAGCACTCTAACGTTGTCGCAATGACAATTCGCTGTTTGGCATACAACAGAACTGCCGGGTCTGTTGTATAAATCTGCAGAAAAAAGTTTCGCCACACAACAAACACCAGTGACAGCAGACCACAACACACAAGGGATAATACCATCGCCGTATGGAAAATTTTTCGACACCGTTTCGGCTCACCGGCACCAAAGTTCTGGCTTGTAAAGGTCACAGTTGCCTGTGCAAATGCATTGACAACAAAGTAAGCAAAAAATTCGTAATTCAATGCCGCCGCAGAACCTGCAATGGCATCCGACCCAAAACTGTTAATTGCACTCTGGATACACACATTGGCAATGGAAAACATCATTCCCTGAAGCCCTGCCGGAATCCCGATAACTAATATTTTTTTCAATTCTTTTGGTACAATTTTTAACTGTTTTCTATCAATGCGGATAACCGATGTTTCATGCATCAAAATGTACATTACTATGCTGGCACTCGTCAGATTGGATATCACGGTTGCAATTGCAACCCCGGCAACGCTCATCTGAAACACAATCACAAGCAGCAGATTCAATCCGGTATTAATAATTCCTGCCGCAATCAAACTGTACAGCGGTCTCTTACTGTCACCAATACTTCGCAGAATCGATGAGCCAAAATCGTAAAGCATGATAAATGGCATTCCCAGTAAATAAATCCGCAAATACTGTACCGCCAAATCAAGCACATCATCCGGTGTTCCCATCAGCGTAAGTACGGGCTTTGCAATTAGTTGTCCGAATATCATAACAAAAACGCCGCTGATAAGTGCCACAACAATCGCTGTATGAACAGCCGCCTGCACATTTTCCTCCGACTTCTGACCGATATATTTTGCAATGACAACATTGGCTCCCAAAGAAATTCCAATAAATAAATTTATCATCAAAGAAATCAATGAGCCATTACTTCCCACTGCCGCCAGCGCTTCACTGCTCGCGAACCGACCGACAACGGCTGTATCCACCGAGTTAAACAACTGCTGTAACATACTGCTTGCTGCTAACGGAAGCGCAAACAATAAAATTTTATTCCAGATAGTTCCCTGCGTCATATCCATGCCGGCTTTTTTTCCTGCACTCATGCCTTAGCGCCCCCATTTTCCTCACCCGGAAATTCGTACTGCAAAATCGCACAGTTATCCACACCAAATGCCGCATATTCTTCATTTGTCATTTCATAGAAATAAGACTGCACCACTCTTGCAATTCCGTTGTGCGCCACTAAAATACAAGTCTTGCCGGACGCTTTCACCTCATCTAGCAGGTTGTACACACGCTGCGCCAGCTGAAGCATCGACTCACCGCCTTCATATCGTTCGACAAACTGTTTTTTTGCCTCACGAAACTTGGCACCATCTCTTGCGGTCGATTCATACTTTCCGAAATTCTGCTCTTTTAAGCGCATTTCCTCTTTTGCCGGAATCCCGGTTATTTCTGAAATATGTAATGCGGTATCTTTCGCCCGCACCAGCGGAGAATATAAAATCACATCCGCCTCTATCTTTTTCTCTAAAATCTTCTTTCCTGTCTCAATCGCCTGCTCATGTCCAAGAGCAGTAAGTTCTATATCTGTTGCGCCGCAAATTTTATTTTCCACGTTCCACACGGTCTGTCCATGGCGCACAAAATAAACACTCTTCATGTTGTTCCCTTCTTTTCTCATATTCTCTTATTCATTTAAGCACACAAAGTTGACATTTTCAAGACGTTTTCAGTTATTTTCCTCCCGTGCTAACAATTTTTTATACGTCAAATCCATCCCCAGTGCGCCAAGCGGTGCGGTTATTAAAATCGCCAAAACCGCCACCGATAAAATCATCTTTCCACAGCCTAATCCTGCAGCAAGCGGCACCGAACCAATCGCCGCCTGAACCGTCGCTTTTGGCAAATACGAAATGGCACAAAACAGTCTTTCTTTCCATGACAGACCGGTACCCAAAACGCAAACAAACACACCTGCCATACGAAATATCAGCGAAAGGAAAATTACCAGCACAGCAAATCCGCCGGCGGCCGCCGTGTAGCGTAAATCGACCGCTGCTCCAACTAACACAAATAAAATAACTTCTGCCGCAATCCACAGTTTTCCAAATTTCTCCGATAGCCGCTTAGATACCGCAGGAATACATTTTGCCTTAAGCACACACGCCATACTGACAACTGCTAAAAGTCCTGACACAGCAACTTTTCCATCAAGCCATCCCTCCACTGCTGTCAGAAGAAACGATACACCAAGTACGAGAATAACTTTTGTACTATTTCTCACGTAATTTTGATGTTTGTATGCCGTTTCAAAAAAACGATACAAAACATAGCCAATTACCGCTCCCAAAAGGATTCCAAGAAAAATCGAAACCGGTACATTTACAAACCTTAACAAACTTACTTTTACCCCCTGCGCCATTCCCAAAAAGGTTGTAAACAAAACAATGACAAAAATATCATCACACGATGCCCCCGCCATAATCATCTGCGGAATAGACTGTTTTGATCCATACTTTTCTTCCATCAACTGCACCATGCGGGGTACAACAACCGCCGGTGAAACCGCAGCAAGCACTGCCCCCATCACCGCAGCATCAATCCGTGAAATCCCCAAAAAGGCTGGTGCAAACATCACATATCCAACAATCTCAAACGATGCCGGCACAAAAGCCAGTAAAATTGCCGGTCTTCCCACCTTTTTTAAGTCATTTAAATTTAACGATAAGCCTGCCTTAAGCAAAATGATAATCAACGCCATCTTGCGGAGTTCTGCAGAAATTGACAAAATAGATGAATCCAGAAAATCCAGCACATATGGTCCCAGCACCATTCCTGTTACAAGCATTCCAATAATGCGTGGAAGTTTTAATTTCTGGCATATCGCCGCCATACAAAGTCCTACTAAAAAAATCAGTGCTAATGATGTCAACATATTTTTTCCTCCTTGATTAGGTTTGTTCTCTGTTTTTTCAGTTTCCGTAATTTGTGTTCCGATTGTTTGCCCTTTGTGTGCCGCTTTCGCTTAACAAATACGCAGGGGTATCGGCAGGTACGAAAACCCCTGCGCGTTTGTCAAGCGAGAGCGGCGCATAAAATACAATTTTTTAATAATCTGCTGAAACCAAAAATCCCCCTACCCCATTTTCATTATTACTCTTTGTGACAAAATCTGCGGCTTTCAAAACCTCCGGCTCTGCATTTGCCATGGCGACACCGATTCCTGCCATTTTTATCATGTCCAAATCATTGCCGCTGTCGCCAAACACCATCATTTCTTCTGGAGCAATTCCAAGTTTTTTCCCCAGATACAAAAGACCACTTGCTTTCGAAACGCCCTTTTTGGTAACCTCAATATTTTTCATACCACCGGATACAGCATTCACATCCGGATATTTTTTAAGAACCTCCCAGACCGCATCGTAATCAATGCGGTGACCGTTCTCATTATAAGCAAAGTTAATTGTCAGTTTCTCAACATCTTCACCTCGCTCACGCAAGTAGTCCACCTGGCTTTCTACCACCTGCCGTGACGACAAAATATAATCACGGATTTCTTTTGTCAAACGCATCCTTGGCAAAAGGTCACGTTTTCTCTTTGTCATAAGCGCACCGCCCTTTAAAAAGGTATCTGCCATCACATCGTAAGCCTCCACTTCGGCAAGCATAGGCAGATAGGCAGATAGTGGAATTGCATCCTCATAAAGACAAGTTTTTGAATCCCTTTCATAAATACCGGCACCATTTGTCGTAAGCACATAACGAACTCCGTCTAACCGGTAGATTTCATCCGAAATACCACAAAATGGCCGCCCGGTCGCCGGCACAATTTCAATACCGGCACGGGCCGCCTGTTCAAGAGCTTCTTTTGTTTCTTTTAAAATCTTTTTCTCATCATTTAAGACAGTTCCATCCATATCAAAAGCAATCAAGCGAATCATATATCATTCTCCTTTGTGAGCCTAATTGTAAGAAAAATGGTACCATACTACGCATTAAATTGCAAATTTCAATTTTTTCTTATCAAATAGAAAAGAAGGATTTTGACATTCTTTCAAAAGTTTGTCAAAATCCTTCTTCATTTGGAATCAAATCAAGCTATTTTTTTAGTATCACTGCTTTAATGATAAATCCAGCACTATCACATGCATTTCCAAATATTTTAAATTGATATAAATCTTTTGTCTTGTCTAACGGTATCTCCACCTCGTGAGCATCCGGTGCAAATGCGCCACTCACAGTTGCCCATTTAATATTTACATCCGTTGACTTGTTATCTGTGTAACGAGACGCGTAACCAAAGCTGTCCTTCTCGGTCAGACGATCGTATTTAATAATGATTGATGAAAACTTCGTATCGGACAAATCCCCTGGCATATTCAGGAATGCATCCGGATATGCACCATCATATGTTATGGTAGCCGTCTTAGCATTTGTATCTACAGACACCTCCGTGCCATTTCCCTTTCCAACCGTTTCTTCCGTTAATGGAAGCGTATATTCTGTTTCATCCGCATTCCAACCGTAAGTCACCTCAATTGGTGCTGTGGTAGGAAGTGCTGTCGGTTTTGGTGTCGCTGTCGGTGCAGTTGCTCCTGCCTCGCGTTTTAACACAACCGCCTTAATAATTAATTTGGCATCTTTTGGATTCTCAGCTGCAAAAATCTTTATTTTCGCAAATTTCTTTGTGAAATCTAATGTAAATGTCTTTGTTGTCTCACCTGATGCAAATGGACTTGAACCCGGCCATACGATTCCCTCATCACCTTTCGATGTTGCATACCGAATCGCTGCACCAAAATCAGCATCTGTGGCCTGATTCTCATAGGTTATCTCTACTGTCTGGAATTGATTATCCGTAATTTCTGCCGGCAAGTTTACCCAAACACCTGGATACTGACCATTATATACCAGAGAAGCTGTTCCATTATATTGGTCTACTTCTGCTACTGCACCGCCTTCTGCAACAATATTTTCCTCTGTAATCGGAACAGCGTATTCCGTTTTATCCGCATTCCATCCTACTTTTACATTTGGATTCATTGTTGGAACTGGTTCTACCGTTGGTCTTGCAGAAAGATCCGGAAGTTCTGGATTTGTTTTTTCTGAAAATGCCCAGGAAGCCACATTATAGCCTGTTCCTCGGAACACAAAATACACATCATGAACACCTTTCACTTCACGATCAACATTTGCCGTGCTGAATGCATACAAGCCCTTGGTATCTCCCAATGTAATGGTTGCAATTCTGTTTTTTGCAGCTGTAGGAGCATCCAGATATACCTCAATCTGACCTTCTCCTGATGTTGCTGCAATTTCTGCGCTAATTGTTTTCAATCCATTGGTTCCAAAATCAACGCCACTAATCTTAGTCCAGTCACCGGTATCAATCTGATCTAGTACCATCGGTGAGCCATTATATGATTTTACAACAGTACGATCATCTCGCAAAGATTTCACTCCTGCACTCTTAGCACTTGTTGTTGCATTAATATATTTAACCGTGCCATCCGCATTCTTATATGGATTCACATTTTCAATCTGTTTTGCACCCTCATAGGAAGGCTCAATCGTAATCTTATCATTCTTTGTATCAATATCAATTTCATTTACATGTAAATTTCGATATTGTTTGCTATCACGATATAATGTATTACTAAGCACAGTTGAATGATAAAAGATGTAATTATGTCCTTTGAAATTCTGCATATGATGATGATTGTTATAAGTCTCACCATACAATTTACTTGGATTATCTAAAATAGTACCAAGATAATTATGTTCTACATTTTCTTCATCCGTAAATTTGGTTTTTCCAATTTTATCTGGGAAAAAGCAGATATTCATAGGGTCTGAAGATACGTATGCCGCAATCTGAACGGCTCCAACATATGGCGTATCTTCTTTTACATCCCAGTTCGTACAGTAGGAATAAATGTATTTACCGTCAATCTGGTTAATTTCTCCATCTTCAAAGAAGCAGAATGTATCCAAGGTCTTTGGTATACCATCCGGAGAAACAATTCCTGTGCCTTTTTCAAATTTTAATTTGCACACACGACCGGTCTGAACATATTTTTCTTCGTCATTTCCACCACCAAAATAAATATATGCATTCCCCTTGTCATCTGCAAGAACTGCCGGGTCAAAACACCATTTTACTCCCTCGCATCCTTCTGACTTTGAGGTAAACATTTTCTGTCCTAAATCATCATGCCATGGGCCAACCGGTGAATCACCACGAACATATCCTATTCCTCCGCCATCGGTATAAAAGATATAATATTCATCCTCACCATCTCCATCGCCATCGATTTTGAGAGCTGATGGAGCCCATGCCTTTGTTGTCCAGCCATTCTTTTCCTTTTTCTTAGCAGAAGCTGTACTTGGCAAATTATTCAAATTCGTATTATCCATCGTCCCTTCATCGGTCCAGTTCACCATATCAGAAGTAGAAAGGATACTGAGTGAATTATTGGAATAAGAGTTTGCAGCCAATTTACCGTCCGCATAATCAAATCCTTCATTTGTTCCGTATACATAAAGTTTTCCATCGTTATCCGAATTATCTAATGCAGTCGGATCAGCAATAAAATCATAATTGGTAAGCATGCTGTTAATATCATGTACCTTACCGTCTTCTGTTGTATACTGTAAAGGTGCAGTCAATTTAATATTATCTGCATTCCATTTATTATCTGCAATTTGGCTTGCAAAAATATTATCTCCATAATTGTTATACACTTTGGCCCCTGCTTCTTCCAATGACATCTGCTTACCATCTTTATAAGCAACAATCTTCTTATTATCTTTATCATAGCCTAACGTATAGTCATCAAAGAAACTGTAGTTGCTCTTACTCTCTACTGCAGGTGTTGCGCTTACGACACTTTGCGTCGGCACTGCAGTTGGCTGACCGGAAGGAGAAACCGGTTTCTTAGTTGGAGCAGTCGGCTGCTTGGTTGCAATTTTGTTTGCAGTATTTTTCGTAACCTTCACTTTACATTTCATCGTTTTCTTTTTCTTCCCAACCTTATAAATGGCACGCAACGTAGCGGCACCTTTTTTTGCGCCCTTAATTACAGCATACGCCTTTTTTCCCTTTTTCTTTGATTTTACAATCTTAACCACTTTCTTATTTGATGTCTTCCATGTTACTTTGGCACCTTTTTTTGCGTTTTTGATTGAAATCTTTTTCGTTTTGCCAACTTGTATGCTGACCTTTGTCTTGCTTAATTTGACTTTTTTAGCCGCTGCTTCTGATGTAGGCGCAACACCTCCCGGAATCACAACGGAAAGTGCCATCAATACGGCTAATGTTTTTTTCCTAGTCCTTGTCATAGTTATCCTCCTCCATATAATATTTTGAATATATCCATATTATACAACATAGCATATTCAAAATCACTGCATTATGCGGATAAACAATTGACATATCTAGCATTTTTGCATGTAATAGTTTCATAACATCTTTCATAATCAGCTCTTTGGTTAAATGATTTTCTTTCAAATCCGAGAGCAGTTTTTCATCCAGGCCAGATGCAAAACGTGGATTAATCAGTGTAACTTTTTTGCCGGTTTCTTTTTCAATACTTCGTGCAGCCTCTTCACCCAGCTGGAAGAAATCGCCCAAAGCAAGGACCGCAACTTCTTCTCCTTTTTCACATACCTGATACTCATTCAATGAATCATAGGATGAAGCCACCGGATATTTAGCCGGATGAACACCATTTCCCGGCATACTGATAACAACCGGATACTTGTCCTGGTCCACACTCCAGTCAAGCATAGCCAGATATTCTTCCTTACACGTCGGTGCCAGATACACAAGATTTGGAATATTACTCAGCATCGAAATCGTATAAAAACCAAGGTGTGTCACATCATTTAAACCAAGGATTGACGAATGCTTCTCTCATCTCACCTGCAAGCACATTTAATTGTTCCATTGATAATTTCTTCACATCATCAGGTCCTTGAATTTTTTCTAAATACATCGTATGGGAAAAATCTTCTACACTTCAAAATCCATGCACGCTCTCGTCGCCGTATATGGTCTTACCTTACCATCAGCTACTGCTACATGTTTTGGATGTGTGCTGTAATTTTTCAACGCTTTTGCACTTTCAAAAGTTGAATCCAGCATAACATCTACCGTAGAGCTTGGCAGACAATCCGTACGAACAGAAATCTCCAAAAGACCCGGTATCTGTCCTGAAAGTCCCTCTAAGCCTTCCTTAATTCCCTGCTTAATTGTCTCCTTTTCCTCTCCTGAAAATTCTTCCTTCAAGGTCCATAAAATAATGTGTTTTACCATAATAAAATCCTCCAGTTCATTTAATTAATATATTTGTAATCTTGTTTTTCTCCTAATACTGTCATTTGATGTATTGCTATCTTATTTAGCTTCATTAATCTTTGGTTTTGTGGGACCTTATCTTCTATCAGCACCGCATTAATATTTTCCATATTAGACAAACAAATCAATTCATTAATAGATGCATAATCTCTAATATTACCTTTTAAATTCGGGTTATTATCCCTCCACTGCTTTGCTGTCATTCCAAACAATGCAACATTTAGCACATCAGCCTCAGAAGCATAAATAACTGATACTTGCTTACTTGTTAACTCCTTTGGAATAAGATTTTCTTTTATTGCATCCGTATGAATATGATAATTTACTTTTGCGAGTTCTCTTTTTGCATTCCACCCCAGTTTCTCATTTTCTTTTTCTTTAAGCCTCTCAAATTCTTTTATTAAATAAATTTTAAATTCTGGACTTATCCACATACCAAATTCAAATGCAATGTCTTTATACGCATAAGTACCACCATATCTTCCTGCTTTTGCAAATATTCCAATAGCATTTGTTTTCTCTGTCCATTCTTTCACGCTGATTTTATAACTATTTAAACCAGCATTACTTCTAATTATGGCAAATTCGCCATAATTAAAGCATGGATTATGTATTTGTTCCCAAATTCCCATCCTTGGCCTTTACCATATCTGTCAAGGATATATAATCTTTATTATCACGTGTCAACATTGATACTTCAGTGCCCTGTACTTCTACACTTTTCCCCATCTAGTTTCTCCTTTACACTTAACTTTTATACTGCTTCAGCAACTGCCCAACTTTTTCCGAAACATCTTCCGCAATCTTATATTGTTTTCCATCAATCACAAGATTTTTTCCAATGGTAAACCCGAATTTTGTTCCATCATTTAAATACAGTACAAGTGAAACTCCACCGGCAAACATTTCACTGCTATTTGTTATTTCCTGAATATCCATTGCCGCTAACAACTGATAAATTTCATAAATTCCCTTTGGCGAAATGACCTCTTGTTTGACCACAAGTCTTTGAATTTTACTTATTTTTTTGTAGACGGTCTTCGTAAATACCGCATTGTTTTCTTTCAGATTAGCGGTGTTTACTGATGCTTTCACCATCACCTTGCATTTGTATTGTTTTTTCTTGTATTTTGCATAAACAACTACATTGCCTGTTTTCTTTGCGGTCACTTTTCCCTTTTTGGTAACCGTTGCTTTTTTCTTATTTTTTGAATACCACTTTACAGCCCCTGCCTTTTTGTTTAACAGTTTAAGTTGTACAGTTGCCCCCTGCAAAAGAGAAACCTTTGTTAGATTCAACTTAACTTTTTTCGTTTTTGCTTTCGGAGCAACAGGAATCTGCGCCAGACATAGCGCAAATAATAAAACAACAGCTACCCTCTTTTTCATCTTCATCATAATATTTACCTCCCATAAAAAAATTAGTAATTTAATTTTACCATATTCCCCCTATTATGCGCAAGAGTCACTTTATTTTTTTACACATGTTGTTTTACAAAAAATATCAACCAAACTGCCCGCTGACATATGCTTTTGTTTTCTCTCTCTGCGGATTATTAAAAATCTGCTCCGTCTGTCCATATTCAATCAAATCACCCATGAAAAAGAATGCTGTTTTATCTGCCACACGCGCAGCCTGCTGCATATTATGTGTCACAATAATTACCGTATAATTCTTTTTCAGTTCTACCATAAGTTCCTCTGTTTTCTGTGTTGAAATCGGATCAAGCGCACTCGTTGCCTCATCCATCAGAATAATCTCCGGCTCCAGTGCAATCGCACGTGCAATACAAAGTCTTTGCTGCTGTCCGCCGGATAATCCTAAAGCACTCTTTTTCAAGCGGTCTTTTACTTCATCCCAGAGAGCGGCTTTTCTCAAACTGGTCTCTACAATTTCATCCAGTTTTTTGCGTCCGTGCACTCCGTGGTATTTTGGCGCATAAGCAATATTATCATAAATGCTTGCCGGAAACGGATTCGCTTTTTGGAAGACCATACCGACCTTTTTTCGCAGTGCAGCAGCGTCTACTTTACGGCTGTAAATATCCGTTCCGTCAAACAGTACATCACCGCTTATTTTACACCCCGGAACCAAATCGTTCATCCTGTTTAATGTTTTCAAAAAAGTTGACTTTCCACAACCGGACGGACCAATCAGCGCCGTAATTTCATTTTTTTCAATGTCCATTGTCACATCATGTAATACATGGTGTTTTCCATAACTTAAATTCAAATCAATCGTTGATACAATACTCATACTCTCTTATCCTTTCCTTCTCTTTTTGAATACTGCCGCAATCACATGGGTCAAAATTTCAATAAACAAAACAAATACCATGAGCACTGCTGCCATCGCATACGGCACCCATTCCGGCGCACCGCCTTCAGTTGCATATAAATAAAGCTGAACCGTCATCGTTGCCCCCGGTTCCGTCACATGTGACATCACAGACGACGGTAAATCCTGTGCAATTCCCGCGGTGTACAAAAGAGCAGCCGATTCACTTACCATACGTCCAATACTCAATATAATTGCCACCACAATTCCCGATATTGCACATGGAAGAATAATCTTACGAATCATATAAAACTTTGACATACCAGTTGCAATCGCTGCTTCACGGTACGTTTGACTAACTGCTAATAAAGACTCCTCTGTCGTTCGAATCATTGTCGGCAGGACAATTAACGTAAGTGTTAAAGATGCTGATAACATCGAACCCGCATAATCTCCAATTGCCATTTTACGAACGAAAAAATTAAGTCCAAATAAACCATAAACAATCGAAGGAATACCGGCAAGGATTTCAATTGCAAATCGTATTCCCGAAACAATTTTTCCTTGTTTGGCATATTCCGCCAAATAGATTGCTGAACCGATTCCTAACGGGATACAAAAAATCAATGTCAGTACCACCGTATAAATCGTATTGATAAGCATCGGTTTAATTCCATAGGAATCCATCAAAATGTCCGGCTCCGTAAACAAAAACGCCCGGTTGACATAGGGAAGTCCCTTTTTCAAGAGATAACCAATCAATCCAATTGTCAAAAAGGCAACCGCCACCGTGAGCATTATTACCACAAACCGAAACAAAATTGAGGAAATCCTCACTTTACTTTTTAATACCATACTGCTGTCTCCTTTTCTCTATCGTTTTCCGGCTGCCGTTCGTTTGATTAGTGCATAGAACAGACCGTTAATCACAACGATAAATACAAATAATACCAGTCCGATTCCCATCAAAACACCGGAGGTCTCCTCACTTGCGTAAGCCATCTCTGTCACAATCGCCGTTGTCAAAAACCGAACCGGTTCCAACAGTTTTGGCATCTGTGCCACATTTCCGGCTACCATGATTACCGCCATCGTCTCTCCGACCGCACGTCCGAGTCCTAATAAAACCGCCGATAAAATACCGGATTTTGCCGCCGGCACAATAATATGTAAAATGGTATACTCGCGGTTGACACCCAGTGCTAACGAGGCCTCCATATATTCTTCCGGCACCGCTGTAATACTTGATTCACTGACCGAAATAATGGTTGGCAATGTCATTACAATCAATACAACAATCGCTGAAAGAAGTGTTAATCCGGCAGGAAGTGAGAACATATTCTGTACAAAAGGAACTAAAAGAATCATTCCCAAAAATCCGTAAATAACCGATGGAATACCAGCCAGCATACTAATTACTGTCCGAAGTACGGAGGCAACCGGTCTCGGAATAAAATGGCTCATTCCAACCGCTACCAGAATGGAAACCGGAACTGTAATCACAACGGTCCCAATCATAGAAAATACGGATGATAACAAAAATGGTAAAATTCCATACTTTGCCGGTTCCACGGAAGTATCCCATGTCTTTCCAAACAAAAAGTTTTTAATTCCTACTTTCGCAATACTCGGTCCACCGGACTGAAACATATAAACACCAATCATAATAACAGCGATTACCGTTACAATGGTAAAAAGGAATAAAAGATATCGAAACAAAAGATCCGATAATTTTTTATGTACTTTCATATTTTTGCGTGTCTCCTTCATATAAGGAAAGGGACACAGTTTTTTCCGATATCCGCTAAGGACTCGTCAAAACCTGCGCCCCATCAGTCATCCTTTGGATGACTTTTTCCAATTATTTTTTCTTAACTGTTACTTTGATTTTTGCTTTTACATTACCCTCTACGGTTGTAATGGTAATCGTTGCTTTACCTTTTTTCTTTGCCTTGATAACACCCTTTTTGCTAACGGTTGCTACCTTTTTGTTAGAAGATTTAAACTTCACAGCTTTGTTTACGGCATTAGCAGGATAAACCGTGTATTTAATTGTTTTTTTCTTGCCCTTTTTCAAAGTGATTTTGCTCTTTACATTCAATTTAATCCGACGTGGAGCAATTTTTACCTGAGATAAATTTACAAATCCCATTTTTGTGATGATTTTCTTTGCATTGCTGCTGGTCTTAATCCATTTAATGAAGTTTCCGGCTGCTCCGGTTGCTTCCCCTTTTGTTGCAAGTACGAATGGACGACTCATCTTATATGTACCATTTGCTACATTTTCTGTTGTCGGAGATACACCATTAAATTTTACGGCTTTTACCTGTTTTTCATCCAAATCACCAAGTGACATATAACCGATTGCACCGGGATTTGTTTTTACTGATGTCTGCATCGCACCGGTTGTTGAAATTTCAGCGTCCAGTTTTCCATAATTTTTCGCAATGTCCTTTTTGAAGTCATTCTTCAAAACATCTTCAAAACAACTTCTTGTACCGGAACCGGATTCACGTCCGTATACGGCTGCTGCCTTGTTGTAAGAAGAAACAATGCTCTTCCAGTTTGTTGTCTTTTTTGCATACAAGTCATAGAGCTGTTCCGGTGTGATATTTCCGACCGGATTGCTTTTATTTACAACAATCGCAATTCCATCGTTGCAGATTACATTTGCCTTTAATACCGCTGCTTCATCTGCTTTCAAAGCACGAGAAGACATTCCGATGTCTACCTTTCCGTTCATTGCATCTGAAATTCCCGAGCCGGAACCGGTAATATTGGTAAAGTTAATTTTGATTCCTTTATTTTCTTTTACGTACTGTTTTGCCAGCTGCTGAGCCAGTGGAGAAATCGATGTAGAACCGGACAATGTAATTGTTGCGGTTGCTGCTTTCGACTGGTTTGGTACTGCAATTGGCGCAAGTGTAAATGCCATTGCCATAGTAAGTGATGTTGCAATTATTTTTTTCAGTTTCATAATTCATTACCTCTCTTTTTCATTTATTTGGTTTTAGATACAGAGAACCAATCAGTGATACAAACGGCACCGCCAAAATAATTCCGATGGTTCCCGATATTCCTCTTAATAGTTCAATCCCGATTGAATACATATTTATCATTTGGTTGTACGGATACGAATACGCATAAATCATAATCATCGTATTCAAGGAACTTCCGGTAAAAGCAAGGATTAATGTATTTGACATCGTTCCCATCATATCTTTTCCGACATGAATTCCGGATTTGAATAATTCCTTTTTGCTAATCTCAGGATTCCTGTCATGAATTTCCTGTATCGTACTGGAAATGGACATTGCCACATCCATAACCGCTCCTAACGAAGCAATCAAAATACCGGAGTATAACAGGTCTCCTACCTGTAATTTACAATTCTGAGCCACATAAATCAGATTTTCAATTTCTTCGGTGTTGTATCCGGATATGTGTGACAATTTTCCAAATAGCATGGCGATAATTCCGGATACCGCAACTCCCATAATTGTTCCTATCGTGGCACATACGGTTTTCTTTGTAAATCCGCCGATTAACAGAAGCGATACAATGGTAATCAGACAAACGACTGCAATCGTTAAAGGAAATGGGCTCGCTCCCTCATAAAGCAGGGGAAGGTATAAACCGATGATACATATAAAGGTAAACACCAGAGCGATAGCGGAATAAATTCCTCGTTTTCCACCGATGAGACAAAGTATCAGTAAAAACAATCCAATTAAAGCATACATGACATACTCTCTGTCGTAGTTATACACATTGGCATTGATTACATCACCATATGCACTAATCTGTACAATTACTTTTGTTCCAACCTGACAATTTGCCCCGTACAAATAACCATTTAGATTATTTGCTTCTACGGTTTTTCCCTTGTGGGAGCCGGATGTGATTTTTACTTTCACATCCTGACTTCCCGCCATCTCTCCCTCACCGGTATTATTTCCACCGCTGTTTCCTTTTACAATTTCCACCACAGTGGCTTTGGCATACTCTAAACCATCTTCGCTAATCAGTGGTGTCTTTTTCACTGAACTGCTTACATACCAGATGATACCAAACAATACCAAAAGTGCTGCCGCCGTGCCAATGATTTCAATTGCTTTCTTCTTCGTTATCCGCTCCATATAATTCAATCATCCTATCTTGTAACTTTCACTTTAAAGGTTTTCTTTAATGTACCTGCTTTTACAGTGATTGTTACGGTTTTCTTTGTATACTTCTTCGCCGTTACTTTACCGGCTGCACTTACCTTCACATACTTTTTGTTGGAAGATTTGTAAGTAACTTTTTTCTTTGTGTTGGTTCTCTTAGTTATGATTTTAAAGGATTTGCCTTTTTTCAGTTTCACCGTTTTACCAGCAATGGATTTTTTACCTTTTTTAATCGTAAGTGCTGCCTTTTTCACTGTGGTCTTAGCAGCCGGCTCACCATCATCCAAATCCAAATCATCATCACCGTAGGAACTCACTACTTTGTATTCCACATTGTCAATTGCTTTTTTCAAGTTTGCATATGCTGTGTCATATGTAGCTGCCGGAATCTTTGTTGTCAAATCCGGAAGCAGTGTCTTGTCTAACAAACTTGAGAATCCTGCACGAAGTGTCGTCGTTGTCGTATCACCAAGTTTAGAAGCGAATTCACCCTGTGCATATCCATAGTAGTTCAATGGGTCTTTGGCATTGTCCGCATTGTTTGTCTTGTCATAAAGTACAGACAATTTTTCTGCTCCCTTATCCTTTGATGTGGATGCAACAATCTCTTTCAACACTTTCACCGCATCATCTACTTTTTTCAAAGACTCTTCACTGTATACGGAACTGCTTAATCCTTCTGCTTTTTTAATCAACTGCTGTGCTGAATCTTTTTGGCTTTCCTTTTTAATGGTAAATGGTTTTGCATATTCAGCACCTGTATAATCAAAAGTCTTGATTGTAAATGCCTGATCCGAAAAATCAATGGTCGAATAGGTCGGAAGCTGATTGTTGGAACGCTCTGCGATGTAATACTGTTTCTGCGTAGCTAAGTTATAGAACTTAGAACCACTGGCAGAACCTGCCGCAATATACAATGTTCCTTCCGGATTTGTTGCCGAATCCTGTCCGTATTCAATTGCAGTACCGTCAATAATCTGATAAGTTCTTGCATAACTGTGGTCATGACCGGTTAAGCAGACATCAATGTCATACTTATCCATAAGTGGCGCAAAAATTGTACGAAGATTTGCTCCATCAAAATCGGAGTGTGGCTGTCCGGAACCATAAATATCATGGTGGAAGGCTACTACTTTCCATTTCGCATTTGGTGCGCTTTTAATTGCCTTTTCCATCAGTTTGCTGTGCTCTGCCGCATTACGGTTATTACTATTCAAAACAATGTATAGTACATCGCCATAGCTGAAGTAGTAATCACTTCCGGAGTTCGTTGCTCCCAAATTATCCTCTGTATTTGGGTTGTTATAATGATACTTGTAATCGGTTCCTTTGCTCTCATGGTTACCGATGGAAGAAGCAAGCGGTAGATTACGAAGTACCGACGGATATAAGAAACCGGCATACTCGCTCTCTCTTACATTCTTTGTATCTGCTTCATCTGCTGCAGCATAATCAATCTGGTCACCTACTGACAGTACAAAACTAGCATCTCCATCTTTTTTCTTTGCCATCTCCAATGTTTTGTTCCAGTTGTAAGTATCAACCGCGATATTTACATCATCAATTGTTCCCTGTCCTTCGGAACCGGATGCACCAACCTGCGGGTCACCTACCAGCCAGATTTTGTAAGAAGAAAAATCTTTTGTCTGATACTTTTCTGCCTTACTCCATGTCGTTCCGTCGTTGGAATAGCTGTAGTAATAAGTAGTGTTTTTCTCCAATGCGCCTTTTATGGATACTTTGTTGGAAGCTTTGTAAGTCTCCACACTGTTGGAACGGTTAATATCGGTAACTGTGCCGTCATATACTTTGGCGTCGGATAAATCTTCTTTCTTTCCTAATTTTACTTTTGCTAATCCTTTTGTTTTGGAATACCAGCAAAAATTCAAATCTTTCTCAGTTGCGCCCGGTGTCAATACAATTTTACCGGAATCAATGGACTCTTTTCCTGTCCAGGTGCTGTCTTTCCATGTCTGGTACTCACTGACTGCTTTTGTGTCTGCTGTCAACGTGCTTTTTTCTGTTGTCTCTCCATAGGCTCCTGCCTGAATGGGATTTAAGGTCAGACTCAATGCTGCCAACGCAGAAAAAGCAATTACTCTGTTCATTCTTTTCATTTTTACCTCCATTTTTCCTGCCACGGATGTGGCACTTTCTTATTCTGCATTTCCTTCGTTACAATCCCATCTTAAAATTTCATTGTAAAATCCACTACCTAACAAAAGTAAAAAATTTGAAAAATTTTTTCAAAAAACCATGCATTAAAAAAAGCCCCTAAACTGCCTAAAAAATCGTTTTTAAGGCAATCCGAGGCTTTCCTTTTGTAAAATCCTTTAATTTAACTTTGCAAGTATTTTCTTAAATTGAATCGTAAACAAAATAGCAGTAAAGGTAACGGCAAACACGTCTGCAACCGGTTCTGCCAGATACACCGCAAAGGTCTGATCCACAAGAAGCTGCGGCAGAATATAAATAAGCGGAATTAACAAAACAAATTTTCTCAACACCGCTACAATAATTGAACAAACAGCACTTCCAATTGAGACAAACGTCATCTGGCAGGCAATCTGGATACCGAAAATAAACAATGCCCCACAATATACACGTAATGCCTGGGAAGTAAAATCAAGCAAAGTGGCATCGCTTGTAAACATGCCCACAAAAAGACACGGGATGATTAAAATAAATGCCCACAAAACAACAGAGTATACCAAGCTAATTGTTAGCAGTAAACGAAAACTTTTTTTCACACGCTCACGATTTTTCGCTCCGTAATTATAACTGGTAATCGGCTGTGCCCCTTGCCCGAGCCCTTGCAGCGGAAGCATCGCAAACTGCATCACACTTGTTAAAATTGTCATCGCACCGACCGCCAAATCTCCTCCGTAAGCAAGTAACGACGAATTAAAACAGACCGAAATGACACTCTCACTTGCCTGCATGATAAACGCAGAAAGTCCCAATGCAAGACACGGAAGCACCAAACCAAAATCCACTCGAAGATTTTTTCTTTTGAGGCGGAGAATCGTTTTCTCACCACATAGAAAATGAATTACCCACACACAAGAAATTCCCTGCGATAAAATAGTAGCAAGTGCAGCTCCCCTTACTCCCATATGAAACCCATAAATAAAAACAGGATCCAATATAATATTAGCCACTGCACCTATCATTACCGTAAACATACCGGTCTTTGCAAATCCCTGTGCCGTAATAAATGCATTCATTCCCAAGGTCAGCTGTACAAAAAGTGTGCCAAATGCATACAAACTCATATATGAATTTGCATACGAAATTGTATTTTCACTTGCTCCAAAAGCAAGAAGCAAATCTTTATTCCAAACCAGAATAACTACCGTCAATATAAGAGAAATCACTACCTGCACCGTAACGCAGCCACCAAGAATCTTCTCTGCCGACTCATGCTCTCCCTTTCCCATTGCAATCGAAGCACGCGGTGCACCACCGGAACTGATTAACGCTGCAAACGCTGACACAATCATAATCAATGGCATGCACACTCCAACCCCGGTCAGTGCAAGACTTCCGTCTCCCGGCATATGTCCAATATAAATGCGGTCAACAATGTTATAGAGCATATTCACAAGCTGTGCAATAACCGTTGGCACTGCCAGTTTAAAAAGCAGTTTTCCCACCGGCTCCGTTCCAAGAAAAGTTTTGTCCTGTTTCATATTATTATGTTTCCTTCTTTCTATCTTTTTTGCAATAGAACTAATTGTAGACGAAAATTGGGTGGCATGCAAGATATTTTTTAGTTTCCGTAATAAATAACAGTAAACACTCAATCCAAAATTTTCACTCCTTGATGATGTTCTCCGTCATTTTATACAATATGACGCAATTGATTTGTGTCAAGTGTTCGCTGGTACTCTATTTTGATTCCAGTAATTCGGCTGAATATCTTTAGGTCTTGTGGGTTTTGAGTACGTCGGTATGAGTTGCAAGAAGTCCAGTGGACTTCTGTTCTGCAACGACCGAAGCGGAGCGGAGACCACTGGTAGTTTCAGTGCCCATACCGCTACGTACTCAACGAGCGAAAGCGCCCACAAGACCAAAGATATTCTGCCGAATTACGGAAACAAATAAAATCCCCCCCGAACACCTATTCCAAACACCTACCTGAAATTGTTTTGACATAATTATTTTTTACACTAAATCTATCATTACATAAAAAGGAGTACACGCATGAAAAGAAAAGCACTTTGGATAAGCATCATTGGTATTCTTTTAATCGGTTTTGTCTGCCTATTCTGCTATCGGCATTATATAAGACAAAAACAAATCGAGCAAAAAAAACATACCGGTTTAGTCAGTGAAGATTTTCCGATTCAGGATATCAAACACCAAAGCCAAAATATTTATGAGGATGCTTACCAGACAGAAGCAGACAACCAGCTTCAAAATATGAGAAACAATAATTCCTACACAATCGAAGATCCACTTCTTGTCTGGAATCCATATGGAACAAATACCGGTTCCTTTTATTATTACGGAGTATCGGAACAAGATAGTTATGTCGTCTGTGAAGTGACCTGTAACAATGGCAGCGTGATAAAACACCGCTTGAAAAATAATTCCGATTCCGGCGTAACAAAAACACATGAATACTTAATTACCGGACTGGCACCGGGACTTGAAAATCATTTTTCCCTTGCTTTTTATGACGCAGGAAACAATTTGATTCATACCTATCAATATACTGTTACACTTAAAAAGGATAAACAGATTCCTGCCATTACCAAAGTGGAAAAGGGGAATAGCAAATCTTCTTTGACCGATGGACTTTTTGCCGTTTTGGGACATGATAAATCTAAGGCAAAAAATATTTATTATTATGACAATAACGGTATCTGCCGGGGAAAAACACCATTGAATGACTACCGCACCGACCGTATTTTAACGATTGATGGTAAACTTGTCTACTCCTACAGCCTCACAGACATTGCATTTGTCAACCGACTGGGAAAAGTCGAAAAGACACTTTCTCTTGGCAAATACGAACTTCATCATGACTTTATGTACGATGAAAAACGAAATGAGCTTTTATGTCTTGTCAACGATACCGACAAAGACACAATTGAAGATGTTTTGATTTCTGTCAATATTGAAACCGGAAAAATAAAAAAACTGGTCGATTTTGAGAAAATGATGAAGTCCATGAGAAAGCGATCCGTACAACGCAAAGGCGGAAAAAATACATATGGCGGAACTGAGCTTGACTGGCTTCATTTGAATTCTCTGGATATGATTAATGATAAAGATGCCGTATTCAGCAGCCGGGAAGAAAGCGTAATTATTAAAATCAATAATATTTATGAGAATCCTTCCATTGACTACTTAATCCACAGCGGCTCTCTTTATAAAGGAACCAAATATGAAAAACTGCTATTAAAACAAAAAGGGAACTTTGTCGGACATGCCGGTCAGCACACGATTACAGTAGAACACGATGCTTCACTGCCAAATGGACAATATTATTTGTTTATGTACAATAATAACTTTGGCAGTGCCAAAACACTCCCTCAATTTGACTGGAGCCTCTATCCGGGCGTCGGCACTTACCGCAAAGGAACTGCCTCCTATTTTTGCAAATATTTAGTCGATGAAAACCAAAAAACATACGAATTGGTTCAGCAGTTTTCCGTTCCGTATTCCAGTGTAGTCAGCGGAGTGAATTATATTGGAAATAACGTCACATTCAGCAGCGGCATGGATCACACTTATGGCGAATACGATAAACAAGGAAACATGATTTGTACATATACTTATGCCGCAAAGCGATACGCTTACCGCGTAATAAAATATGATTTTACTGATGTATACTATGAAAAGGAGACCATCCAATGAAACAAAAAAAACTACTGGTAAGTATGTTTTTACTTCTGTTTTGTGGCACTCTCGTTTGTGCCACAAAATCTCAGGCAAAAATACTTACTATCAAACACAGTACGAAAAACGTTTATACGACCAAATACCAACGAGAAGCAACTTCTTATCTGACCAAATGGAAAAAGGGGAAAAGAACTTTGGATGCCCCTCTGTTAGTAAAAAATCCATATGGCACACTGAGTACCTCTATTTACTTTTATGCGGTTTCTACAGAACCACTTTACGCCAAGTACACCATTACAGCCAAAGGTGCGGAAACGATTTCCGGCACTTTAGCAGGCGGATCGGAAGCAAATGTGCGCCTAACTCACGAATATCTAATTCCGGGACTCGCTGCCGGCAGAAAAAATACAGTAGAAATTAATTTCTACAATGCAGCAAATGAGTGGAAAAAGACTGTTCGCTTTTCAACGACACCCAAAAAGGAAAAAGCGATTCCGAAAATCAAAAAAGTGAAAAACGGAAAAAGCAAAACTGCCGTCTCGCTCGGCTTCTATGCCATGTTTGGACACGATAAATCAGATGCCACCAACATTTACTATTACGATAACAACGGTGTAAGCCGCGGCTTGACACCACTGAATGGCTACCGCACCGACCGAATTCTCACCGTAGACGGCAACTGGATTTTCTCCTATGATATTGACAAACTTGCCGTCATGAACCGCCTAGGGCATATCGTGAGACAAATCTCTCTCAAAGGTTACGAACTCCACCACGATTTTATGTATGATGCGGCTCATAAAAAATTACTGTGTCTTGTAAATGATAAGAAGAAAAAAACAATTGAAGACGTTGTTATTTCTGTTGATATTAAAACTAAAAAAACAAAAAAATTAGTTGATTTTGCAAAACTTATGTCGGCTTCCAGAAAAAAACATGTTCAGCGAAAGGGTGGTAAAAACACCTACGGAGGAACTGAACTTGACTGGCTCCATTTAAATTCCTTAGATTTAATTAATGATGGAGAACTAATTGTGAGCAGCCGGGAAGAAAGTTCTTTGGTAAAGGTCAGCAATATTTACAAAAAGCCGAAAATCAAGTACATCATCCACTCCGGCTCCCTCTACAAAAAGACATCGCTTGCAAAGTATCTTCTCAAGCGGACCGGTGTCAAATTTGTCGGTCATGCCGGTCAGCATACGATTACTGTAGAAAAAGATGATACCCTCCCAAATGGGCAGTATTACCTCTACCTGTACAACAACAATTTCGGCAGTGCAAAAACACTTCCAAAATTCAGTTGGAAAAGTTATAAAGGCGTCGGCTCCTACAAAAAAGGAAAGGCTTCTTATTACTACAAATATCTGGTGGATGAGAAGAAAAAGACCTACCGGCTTGTAAAAAAATTTGCTGTCCCTTATTCCAGTGTTGTCAGCAGTGTCCAGCATTTTGATGAAAACATCACATTCAGCAGCGGCATGAACCACACCTACGGCGAGTATGACAAAAATGGAAAAATGATTCGCACCTTCACTTACCAGTCCAAACGTTACGCCTACCGCGTAATGAAATATAAATACGATATTTTCTAATACCCTCAAAAAACTGCCGATTCTTAGAATCCTTGTTCTTAGAACCGGCAGTTTCTTTTCCTCTTACCTTACTTACATGGCAAGCCCATCCTGTAATTGCTTTGCCAAGGTACGGATACATGCTGCCATCTTGTCAATTTCTGCAATTCCGGCACTTGCCTTATGTATTGTCCTTATTATAGCAAGGGAAGACAGAGTCTTTCGACTACTCTTTTGTAGAAAAATGTGTTTATTTTATAGTTTTAACAAATGTATACAACCAAATATTTCCTGTTAAGCGTCAAAAAAACGTGGTTATAACAACATATTTCTCAAATAAATTTTTTTATAATAAGCTCACAATAGCAAATCAAAGGAGCGAAAACGCATGACAAATTCAATGTTTTGTTTTCAATGTGAACAGACCGCAGGATGTGCCGGATGCACCGGTTGTGCAGGCGTATGTGGTAAAACTGCCGAAACTGCCAATCTTCAGGATGAATTAACCGGAGCACTGATTGGCTTGGCACGTGCCTGCGAAAACAATAAAAAAACGGAAAATACGGACCAGATTATTATAGAGGGTCTTTTTACAACCATTACAAATGTAAACTTTAACGATGATACGCTGCGTGAAATGATTCAACGGGTAAATGAAGAAAAACACATCATTGTACCGGATTGCAGCGTATGCAAAAATCCATGTGGAAACACAGACAATTATGACATGAAACAAATTTGGGAGGCAGATAAGGATATCCGCTCATTAAAATCCCTTATCCTCTTTGGCATCCGTGGCATGTCAGCCTATGCATACCACGCAAAAATGCTTGGCTATACGGATGAAACCGTCAATCAGTTCTTTTATAAAGCACTTTGTGTAATTAGTTACGATTTTGATATGGAGCATCTTCTCCCGGTTGTTATGGAAACGGGTGAAGTAAATCTCGCATGCATGGCACTGTTAGACCGTGCGAACACAACCTCGTATGGCACTCCGGTTCCGACAAAGGTTTCCCTGACTGTTGAAAAAGGACCTTTTATCGTCGTAAGCGGCCACGATTTGAAAGACTTGGAATTGCTTCTTAAACAGACGGAAGGAAAAGGAATTAACATCTATACCCATGGAGAAATGCTTCCTGCCCACGCTTATCCGGAATTAAAAAAATATCCGCATTTGAAAGGAAATTTTGGAACAGCATGGCAGAACCAGCAAAAAGAATTTGACAATGTTCCGGCAGCCTTTTTATTTACAACCAACTGCTTAATGCCTGTGAAACCCGGTTACGCTGACCGCGTTTTCACAACCGAAGTTGTTTCTTACCCAAATGTCACACACATCGGTGAAAACAAAGATTTTACACCGGTTATCGAAAAAGCACTGGCACTTGGCGGCTATTCAAAAGACAAAGAAAATACCGGAATTAATGGTGGCCACTATGTCATGACCGGATTCGGACACGGAACCGTCCTTGGTGTTGCAGACCAGGTGATTGATGCTGTGAAAAACGGCGACATCCGACACTTTTTCTTAGTCGGCGGATGCGATGGTGCCAGACCGGGAAGAAATTATTATACTGAATTTGTAAAACAGACACCAAAAGACACCGTTATTTTGACACTTGCCTGTGGAAAATACCGTTTCAATGACTTAGACCTTGGTGAAATTGGCGGACTACCGCGCATCATGGACATGGGACAATGCAACGATGCCTACTCTGCCATTCAGGTTGCCATCGCACTTGCAAAGGCATTCGACTGTGATGTCAATGAACTTCCTTTGTCGATGATTTTGTCCTGGTACGAGCAGAAAGCTGTCTGCATTCTGCTGACCCTGTTACACCTTGGTATCAAAAATATTTACCTGGGACCAACACTGCCAGCCTTCCTCTCAAAAAATGTGCTGCAATATCTGATTGATGAGTATCACATTTCCAAAGTCTCAACCCCAGAGGAAGACTTAAAACAGATTCTTTCATAATCTAATCACTTAGTGTGAATTTTTTATCTGAATCTGACACATTTTCATGGACGCCAGCGCGTTTTCGTGGGACTCTTTTGTCACTCCCGCGCAGCACGCTGCGTCCACGGAAATAACAGTTTCCGGGAAAACAGTTTTTAATCCCATTGCATTTGAAATAACACAGATATCCGTACATAAACCAATCAATTCGATTTCATCACCAAAAAACAATTCCGGTTGTGCCAAAACAGCCTGCGACCAATCATATCCAAATGTATTTTTATCAAACACCATATCGTCCTCACTAAAACCAATCTCATCTGAAATCTGCCACCCCCAGGTTCCTTCGATGCAATGCTTCACCGGCAGATTTTTCCCCTCCTGCGTATCCAGATAATCCTCTCCATGCGTATCACGGGTGAAAAAAACCGGGTTCCCTGCCTCCCGGTATTCTTCAATTTTATCCTTTACAAATGGCACAATTGCCTCCGCCTCTTTTGTTCCCAGCGCTCCATTAATAAAATCATTCTGCATATCAATCACAAGTAATGTCTTCATTTGAACTCCTTTCCAGCCAGTCGGCCTCAATATTTACAATTTGCTGCATTGGTATGACCGTATGGTCGTTAAAAATCAATTCGCGTTTATATTCATCCATTTTCTTTACCACACCGGCATGACTTTCATATCTTCCGCCAGCCTTCTTCTCATCCGGCAGAAAATATGTGATTGTTACTTCCGGATTTTCACTCATTTTGGCTTTTATCTTCGTAAAAATCCAATCAAGCCGCTCCATCACATCTTCACCGAGCGCTGCTTTTTCATCCGTCAAACGAGCCGTCTCAGAAATTGCCTCCTCATGTCCGGTCAGTGCCGCAAATGAAGAAAACTGCGCCGCCCGGTCTCTTCTTGCCATGCGGGGATGATTTGTGGAATTGGGATGCGGCAGAGAAAGAATATCATCGTATTTATGACTAATTTCATTATTAAGCATTTTCTTCTGACCCCCTTTTCTTTTTCAAATCCGATTATGCCTTGTGTCCGCCAATCTGTGAATTTCTATCTTTGGCAGTTGCACCTTCTTCCAGATTCATTCCCTTCAAAATTGCATTTTTCCCAAACTTTTTCTTAATATCAAGCATCGCATGCTGGATTCGTTTTTCTTTTTCAAGAGCAGCCTCTTCTTTCTCGCGCTCCCGTTTTACTTCTTCATAATCCGTAAAAAGCTGTAGCTGCTCATAGCTCTCTTTCTCCTGCACCAAATCCTCACTCACCAGCTTATTCGCTGTAATGGTAATCCGGCGAACCAATAGCTTTTTATCTACAATCCGGTCATATAATTCCATTACTGCATCCATAATTATAGCAGTGGATGATGTCTGCCTTTTTAAATTGGTTGTCCCGTGTGCATGTTTTGGCACCTTTCTTCCATAACGGTCCGTTGTCACAACTCCTTTGTAGCTTCGATTTCTTGATGGGTCTGTCAAGTTTACAATATCATACCCTATCGTGAGTACAATCTGATCTGTAACAAGTCTTTTATCGACCAAATCAAGCACCATCAAATCCGTCATTTCCTTTACCACCAGTTTCGCTTTATCAAAATCATAGGGGCACTGCAAAACCTGACCGGAACTCACACTGTTTGTCTCCGGCTTATACGCCTTAACATCCTGAATTGTGCACGGCTCATACCCCCATGCATGGTCAATCAAAAGTTCCGCATTCACACCAAACAACTGGTACAAAAGTTCTTCATTGTATAGCTCATCCGGTTTTCCAATGGAACATCTGGCAATATCGCCCATCGTATAAAGCCCATTCGCTTCTAATTTTTTTGCATAGCCGGGACCTACACGCCAAAAATCGGTAAGCGGTCTGTGATTCCAGAGGAGCTTCCGATACGACATCTCATTTAACGCCGCAATCCGCACCCCGTTTTTATCCGGCTCAATATGTTTTGCCACCACATCCATCGCAATTTTGCAAAGATACATATTGGTGCCAATTCCTGCTGTCGCTGTAATCCCGGTTGTTTTGAGAACATCCTGTATCATCGTCATAGCAAGTTCTCTTGCCGTCATCTTATAAGTAGAAAGGTAATCGGTCACATCCACAAACACCTCATCCACCGAATAAATATGCATATCCTCTGGCGCAATATACTTCAAATAAATATCATAAATTTTTGTGCTGTACTCCATATAATATGCCATTCTGGGTGGCGCCACAATATAATCAATAGCAAGAGTTTTATTTTTTTTTAGTTCCACACTGTCATCCGAAGCACCGAGAAATGTTCGATTCGGTGCCTGATACCGACGTTTGTGATTTGCTTCTTTCACCTTTTGAACGACCTCAAAAAGCCGTGGTCGCCCCGGTATTCCATAGCTTTTAAGGGATGGCGAAACGGCAAGACAAATTGTTTTTTCTGTCCTTGTTTGATCTGCCACCACAAGATTTGTAGTAAGTGGGTCGCGGTTTCGTTCTTTACATTCCACTGAAGCATAAAACGATTTTAAATCAATTGCAATATAAGTTCTATCGACTGATGCACGCGATGTCATAATCGATCTGCACCTCCTGATGCGAATACATTTTATAAAAACAATCCAAAATACGATCCGCAACCATACTTCCATTTACTTCGTCCGTATCCATAAGAATTACCACAATCTGTTTACTGGAATATCTCGTCGATACATCCGACCTGCGCAAGGACGTATAAATTGCTTTCTCCAAGGTCTCCAAAATCAGTTCCATCTCCGTCACATCAATTTCCTGATTTTCCTCATTCACCGTAAATAACACGGTTTGAACATCCTTTTCGTTTCTCTTTACAAAACGGCAGATAAAATTATAAACATGATGAAAACTGTCTATATCAAGAAAATATGCGCCCTGTCCATCATCTACACGGCTCATTAAACTGTTAATATACTTCAGATCAACAATTTTTCCGGCACGGCTTTTTTCCTTCTGTAACTTATCACTGAAAAAATGATATGCGTTTTTTCCGTTCTGCTTCACATAGTATAACGCTTTATCTGCTGAGTTGTAAAGTTTATTAAATTCCATTCCGTCTTCCGGTGTCTGCGCAATGCCAATCGAAACGGAACACTCGGTTTCAAAATCAAATTCAGCAAATTTCTTTTGAAAACCTGAAATAATCTCTGCTGCACGGCTGCCCAGTTCACTTTTTTTTGTAACATCCTTTACAAAAATCATAAACTCGTCACCGCCAATCCGACAAAGAACATCCCCTTCTCCTGCAAATTTCTTTAAAGTGCCGGCAAATATTTTAAGCGTTTCATCCCCGGCAATGTGACCGTAATTGTCATTAACTGCTTTAAAATTATCCATATCAAGCATAAAGAGAGCACCTTTTTTCCCTTGTGAAATCATTTCATTTACAGCATTCTCTGTATAGGCGCGATTCCAAAGACCGGTTAGGGCATCCTGATAAGATTTGCTTTTAATATCCGATACTTCACGGGTTTTCTTCTCTAATTTATCCGCAAGACCACGCCGAAGTTCTTCCAGTTCAAGTGCTCTTCCAATCCTTGACTGCATAACAGCCGGCACAAAAGGTTTTACAATAAAATCAATGGCCCCCTCTTTAAAACAGCGGGTCTCCGTCTCGGTATCATTGTCAGCCGTAAGAAAAATCACGGGAATGTCCTTACCGTTCTCCATCGTCCGAATTTTTCTAAGCAGTTCAAAGCCATCCATTTCCGGCATACTGATATCCAAAAGAATCATGTCACATTCCTCATTTTCCAAATAAGACAATACCTGTGTTCCCCTCACAACAGGGATTACCTTATATTCGCCACTTAACACTTTCCGCGCTGCCGAAAGATTTAGTTTGTCATCATCTACAACTAATATTGTTTTCATCTTGCTATCACCTCATACGTTTTATTCATCATCCATCTTTGCAAATAACAGCCCAAAGGTACCCGGTCCGCAGTTAATGGCAACCGCCGGAGATGCCTTTTGATAAATAATGTTCTCGATTGCATCTTTTTCTCTTACTTCTTTTGTAATTTCCTTTAACTCATCATTCGTTAGTCCTGCATAGGTAATAAACAGCATCTTTTTATCCATATGAAGCTCTTTATTAAACGTGGAAGTAATGTATTTCTTCCATGCCGTTTTTCTTCTGCCAACATAAATTTTCTTTATTTTCATCCTGCCATTTTTTAGAACAACTACAGGATGGAGCATAAATGCCTGACATAGTTTATGAACCTTTTCCGAAATTTTTCCTGCCTGCATCAGATATCCCGTCTCACTTACAATAAAGCTTGTCTGAATCTGTTTTTTATAAGCCTTAAGTTTCTGCACAATATCCCCGGCTCCCATTCCGCCGGCAGCACAAGATAGGGCATACAAAACCATAAGTCCCATACCGCTTGACAATTGTCCGGAATCTATAACCATAACATTATCAAACGCCTTTGACGCTTCCAGCGCATTCGCAAATCCGGGACTAACACTTTCTGCCATGGAAATATGGACAACAGACTGCGCTTTCGTAAGCTGTTCGGCAAAAAACTCTTCGTAATCACTTACTTTTGGTGCCACTGACTGCACTATTTCATCGCGTTCTTTCATATAAGCAAGGATTCCGTCTGTCTCCGTTTCGACGCCATCTAAAAACTCACCACCCTCTGTTTTCACGCGATAAGGCATTACGGCAGCTAAATTTTTATCTATGAGATGATCCGGCAAATCCGATGTCGTGTCCGTCGATATCATAACCGGCACTTTTTTCCTGTGCTCTAAAATCGGTGCCTCTATCATTCCCACGGTTCCTTCTGCATTGAATTGCCTGATAAGATTTTTAGGAAGAAGTCTTAGAAGTTCTTCCTCTAATTGCGCACCACTGACCGGCTTTAACAAATACCCGTCAAATCCTTCACGAAAATAAAGTGCTTTATTTTCACTTCCGGCATTTGCTGTCAATACCACAACCGGCGTATTTTGATTGAAACCACCCATCTGGGTCCGAATCGCGTGCAGACATTCAATACCATCCATTTCCGGCATCAGATGATCCATAAAAATAACATCATATCTCGTCTGAAGACTTTTCTTTAAACACTTTTCTCCACTTTCTGCCGTATCTACCATAACTTTTGTGTCACGAAGCAGTTTTTTTGCCACCATCCGGTTCATTTCATTATCGTCCACAATTAAGACGCGTGCTTTTTCTGCCTCAAAACTTTGTTTGTACGATTCTCTTTGATTTGTACTGTGTCTGCTCTCCAAATCCAGTTCACCGATCTCTTCATTGCTTACCACTTTTTGTGGAATTGTAATGATAAATGTGGAGCCTTTTGTATACACGCTGTTTACGGAAATGTCACCTCCCATAAGTTCTACTAACTGCTTCACAATCGAAAGTCCCAGACCGGTTCCCTCTATATAGCGGTTTTCACTCTCGTCAATGCGTTTGAATGCTTGAAATAAATACGGAATACTTTCTTTTTTAATTCCCATTCCGGTATCCGTCACCGAATAAGAAATTAATGCATTTCCGTTCTCCTGCTCTTTACACTGAATGGATAAAGTAACAGCCCCCTCTTTTGTATATTTAACCGCATTATTTAATACATTAATGAGAATCTGTTTAATCCTCACTTCATCGCCAAACAGCTGGGCTGGCAGCAAAGGGTCCACATTGATATGAAATTCAAGCCCTTTTTCCTTTGCCCGTATCCAAAGCATATTCACAACATCGGATAGCATATCTCCTGTTTCGTAAACGGCCGGAACAATCTGCATTTTGCCCGATTCAATTTTTGACATATCCAATATATCATTAATCAGCGTCAAAAGCATCTTGCTTGCCCCCTGAATACTCTTGGCATCGCCGGCTGCTTCATCCGAAATTTCTTCTCGCAAAATCATCTCATTCAGTCCAATAATAGTATTTATCGGTGTCCTGATCTCATGGCTCATACTTGAGAAAAAATGATTCTGCATCCGGTTTAATTCTTCAATTTCTTTTTTTTGCTCCTTTGCAATCTTATTTTCTTTCCGGTACATCGCATTCTGAAATAAAATCATGCTGCACACAAGAACCGTCACTGCCGCCAGTGTAAAAAAGGAATCGACATAGGCTGCCTGGATCGTGTGAAATTCCATAATTCTGGGATTCCAATAAGCCGTCAGATAACATGCACCATACAGGCAGAAACTGCTGGCAATCAATATGTACTTTGCCTTCTTCTCAACTACCAGACAGACAAAAACAACGCCAAACATCAGCCAAATTGGGCCGCCTCCATAAATTCCTCCACTTGTCAAAAAGTTAAAAGGAAGCGCAAAATAAATCAGCAAAACGGAAATCAACACTGCCCCTATTTGAATTTTATGAAAATGGATGGAAAAATACGTTATCGCAACCGCAAGCACAAATACCACAAGAAGTGAAAGGGTGTTTGCCATACTTTCTCCTAACACAAGACCAACAAGAATTCCCATTGCCAGTCCCATTAGGCCAATCGTGACCAGAAGGCGGAACAATCGTTCCTGAAGCCCTAATTCATGATTGTTAAACACTTGTATCAATCGTTTTGGATTCATTCGCATTCACCTCTTTCCACACGTTTGTAAAGCTTCTCTGTTTTATAAAGTGCCCGGTCAAATTCAAAATCCGCGACATCTTGTTTGATATCCTCAATCAATTCTCTCCCCGACAAGTTTGCGCACTTTATATACTGCAGTTTTTGAATAATTTTTTCTGCGTCATCTATTTCGTAAGCACGCAATTTTTCCATCAAAAGCATTAATTCTTCCAATAATTTTTCACTATTTATTTGCGTTACGGAAAACTCCTCTTCTTCCAACACAGTACCAAGCAGGCTGCCAATTTCCACAACCGCCGCTGCATACTGGTCTAGAACTTCTTTGTGATTCTTCTCAATGAAATCCCAGTCTTTTTCTTTCGCTGCCATTTCCAAATCTTTTGCCAGATCAGACAAATTCTCAGCTCCTATCATCTTCGCCGTACTCTTTAAGGCGTGCACACGAATCCGATAATCTTCCATATTTTTCTGCTCATAATCCGCTTCTATCATTTGTCTCTTTTTCACCGACTCACCGTGAAACTGCGCTAACAATTCTCTGTAAAACATTTCATCTCCACGGCAGTATTGCAGCCCGGCATTCCTGTCAAAATTCGTTTTCCTCTCGTCCGTTTTTACAGCCTCTTTTTCCTCACTGACATAGGTAATCGACGATTTCGGAAGTACCTTGCAAAGAACTCGTTCCAGTGTCATTGTCTCAATCGGTTTTGAAACAAACTCATCAAAACCTTCCTCCATAAACATTTTCTTTGCTCCACTGACTGCATTTGCCGTAAATGCAACAATAATATATTCCTGACCACTCTCTTTTTGCATTTTACGAAGTTGTTTTAACGTTTCAATACCATCCATTTCCGGCATCATATGATCAAGGAAAATAATATCAAATCTTTCCTTTTCACAAGCCTCAATTGCCTCTTTTCCGCTGATTACAGTTTTTACTATCATCTGATAATTTTCAAAAATCCCCTTTGCAACGGTCAGATTCATCGGCTCATCATCCACAACCAACACCTTAATTCCCGGGCATATCATTTTTCGTTTCTTTCTTTTTGACAAATCACTTTCCTTTTCCTTTAAAATATTTAATACAGACTGTGTACAAAGGGGCTTCCGAATTATTTCTATCCGCTTTTCCTGCGGCAGAATAATATTTTTTCCTGCCACAACAACAATCCGCACTTTTGAATCTGTCATTTCCAAATAATTCTTATTTACGCGATACTCCTCCTCACCCACAAACAAATGCGTCACCGGTGTCACTTCTAATAACTGTTCCAATTCGTCCCGGTTCGTAACACGGTGCAATGGGATGTCAAACTGTTTTACCATATGCGCAATCATTTTATTATAATACTCTCTTACTTGAGGCACTTCATATTTTTCCGTCATCAAGAAACATGCAACACACAAGTTTTTATTATTAATTAAAGGCTTTTCCGGATTTTCTTCTGCCACCTGCTGTGGAATACTAACCGTAACCGTAGTTCCCCTGCCCTCTTCACTTTCAATCCGCATAAACCCATTCATCACACGAACCATTCCGTACACAATAGACAAACCTAACCCAAGTCCCCCCACCTTTCGGTTTCTTCCTGTACTTGTTTGGTAGAACCGCTCCGTAATTCTTTCCAGTTCATCTTTTGCAATGCCGACACCTGTATCACTTACTTCAATACACAAATTGATTCCATAAGATTTTTTTAATGAAAAAATTCTGACATAAACACCGCCCTCTTGCGTAAATTTCATCGCATTATCCACTAGATGTTTTAATATCTTTCTTATTTTCCGCTCATCGCCCAAAAGAACCGGTGGAATTTTTGTATCATAGTCAAAAAGCAGTTCGGGCTGTTTTTCTTCTTTTTCCCAATACTCCGAAACCAAATCATTTACAACCAGAGACGGTGTATAATTTTCTTCGCTGAGCCGGATTTTGTTCGTATCAATTTCTGTGTAATCTAAAATATCTTCAATTTGACCAAATAATCGTTTTCCAGCCATTTGTACCGAGGATAACTGCTCTCTTTTTTCTTGCTCTTCTTCTTTTTGCAGCATGACGGTAGAAATACCTGTAACCGCATTAATCGGTGTACGCAATTCATGAGAAACATTGGCAAGAAAATCTTCGACACGGCGATTTGTTTCTTCTAATTTTTCAATTTTTTTATCCGAATATACACGCTCTGATTTCCTCCTTTTCAATACAAGATTCACAAGACATCCGGACACCAAAACAAGACCAAGATGCAAAAGCGTCCTAGTCACTGTAAGTGTTGTAAGTTCAATGGCATGTTTCAGAACAAAGATAAAATCATAACACATTGTCAAATAATATGTAATCACACAAAGTCTGATAATACTTGATTTTTCCGTTACTGAAAATAGAATCATAATCAAAATCATAAGTGGTGCCAAATCAAACACACTTGTCTGATGAATTCCATAAAAAAAACAAGATATCATCGTCAAGGCAAAATACAGCCACAGCCGCATTCCTCCTGAAACCATATCGGTAATATAAATTACCCAGCTTCCAATCAACGCTGTCAGCAAAAGCACAATTGCTCCCACTTCCCAGCCAAGCAAAAGTGATTCTCCCGTCAAAATAAGTGAGAAAAATGTGTACACTAACAACACAATCAGATGGTTCTCCCTCTGCTTTTCCTTTTCATACATAAAATATCCCTTAACCTTCCCTTTAGTATTATCTTTCTTCTCCACCCCATCTTTTTTCATATATCCATATAGATTATAAACATTTTATGTATTTGTTGTCAATGATAGTGTGGGGCAATTTAGTTAGTTTCCGTAATCCGGCAGAAAGACTTTGTAATTCGTGGGCGCTCCCGCTAAACAAACGCGTAAGGGTATCGGCATGTAAACGACACATGCCTGATACCCACGTGTTTGTACCCACTTATCACTAACTTTTCTTGATGTTTTACTGGAATCCTGGAAAGGCACACAACAAACGCTTTCCACAATCCCCCCTGTCACTAGAACTCTCACCACTCTCCCGCTTCCCATCTTTTTCGTTTTTATTTTACCACAAATTTTGATGATATATCCGAATATAAATGATTCAATGCAATCATCTTGTCATATACCGGTGCAAAATGTGAACGCATTTTCAGCGTTCTTTATGCACCGTATCGAACGTGCTTGCGCAAATATGTTCGCTGTGGTAAAATAAAGCTGGAATCACAGCATTCCCATGCTGCGTATTCTACAAAGGAGGCGGGTGCCCATGTCCTTGCAGGACACCGTAACCAAGCAGTATGTGTCTGACCCGAAGGTTTTCGCAGATGCTTTCAATTATCTGATTTACAATGGAGAGCAGGTCATTCGGCCTGAACAGCTGACTGATCTGGATGCGACCCAGTTTGCAATTCCGTATCGTGAAGATGAGGAAGGCAAGCCGGAAGCAACGCAGAAATACCGTGATGTACTAAAAACGCTGGCAGTCAAGACAGATGAGCATTGCACTTATCTAGTGCTTGGCATTGAAAACCAGTCCAACGTGCATTATGCGATGCCTGTACGCAACATGCTGTATGATGCCATGCAGTATGAAAAACAGGTACGCCAGTTGGCAGCAGCGCACCGCAAGAAGCACGATGCCGCAACATCCGATGAGTATCTTTCCGGCATGAATCGGGAGGATAAGATCACGCCAGTGATTACACTGGTCATCAATTTCGGCAGCAAGAAGTGGGATGGCCCCATAAGACTGCATGAGATGTTCTCAGAGCAGCCGGAGCATATCCTGCGTCTTATTCCAGATTACCAAGTACTGCTCATTGATCCGATGTCCATGGCAGATACTGATCTAGGGCGTTTGAACAGCAGCTTGCGCGAAGTTCTTTCCTATATTAAGTATCAGCACGATCAGGAGCAGATGCAGCGGCTGCTGCAAGAAGATAATCGTTTTTCGGAACTGGAACGGAACGCAGCGCTGGTCATTCAAGCAACGACCAAGACGGAATTAAACATCAAGCCCAATGCGGAGGTGGTAGATATGTGCGAAGCAATCCAGCAGATGATGAATAATAGTATGCAGCAGGGTATCCAACGTGGCAGCCGTGAGATGCAGCTTCAAATTGCACGTGATATGCTGAACGCAAATATGTCCGTGCAACAGGTAGCTGCGCTGACGAAGCTCACGTTACCCGAAGTGCAGCAGCTGCAAAAGGATCGGAACTAACGTCTTCCTCAAAAATCATAATTCCCCT
>ERZ825896.222-NODE-222-length-79408-cov-18.202601_pt1 | contig 79408 bp, 89 predicted proteins | sample MGYA00519858_ERZ825896 | MGnify/ENA primary metagenome ERZ825896 (study PRJEB31778, sample SAMEA3449214) | human gut metagenome | biome: human gut; feature: human-associated habitat; material: faeces | place: United Kingdom | collected 2010/2012 ... | reverse complement strand
AAGAAGAGAGATTTCAGAAGAATTTGGATTACTCGTATCTCTGCTGCTTGTAAGGCAAACGGTACTAACTATTCAACATTTATGAACGGTCTTAAGAAGGCAGGTATCGACCTTAACAGAAAGATGCTTTCTGAAATCGCTATTTCTGACCCAACTGCTTTTACAGCACTTGTTGAATCAGCAAAGGCTGCTCTCTAATTTTAATTAGATATTCAAACTGACCCACTCACTTTGTGAGTGGGTTTTATACTTTGAGAAATTAAACTTGAAAATGCAAAATTTTCGGCGGTAAAAGATGTTAAATTAAATCAAAGGCTTAAAAAGGTTTACTATTCTTTGCGGGATATTTACCCGCAAATAAATATCGGTGCATAATAAAAGCGCAGATGAATTTTTATATTCATTTGCGCTTTTTATATTTTTTCGTTATTCTTGTTTTTCTGAATTTTGAAATTTCTTTAATACTTCTTTTAATATAACAGCTCTGTCTTGGCTGATAGGTGCTTTTGAGTCGGAAGCTTTCGTATCTTCTTCAGGCTTTTTAGCGGCAGGTTTAGGCGTGTTCATTTGTGCCTTTTTCATCATTTTTTATTTACATTATAACTCCGTCTTTAAAAATAGATATGTCCCTGTATCCGTTTTGCTCGTTCTTTGTCTGCCTGCCTGAAGCAATATCAATTAATAACTTGAATATTTCCTCGGTCATATTTTCAAAGTCATTGCTTTCAATCAATTCGCCTGCATTGAAGTCAATCCAATTGCTTTTTCTTTTTGCAAGGCGGGAGTTAGAGGCTACTTTAATTGTCGGCACGCTTGCACCGAGCGGAGTCCCTCTGCCTGTTGTAAATAATATTATATTTGCGCCTGCCGCAGTCAAATTGGTTGTTGATACAATATCATTTCCCGGCCCTGTCAAGAGATTTAACCCTTGCTTTTTGCAATGCTCGCCGTATTCAAGCACATCTGTAATTACGGATTTTCCGCCCTTTTGAATACAGCCGAGCGACTTTTCTTCAAGCGTGGTTATTCCGCCGTCGTGGTTGCCGGGTGAGGGATTTTCATAACATTCCTGATTGTGTGAAAAGAAATATTGCTTAAAAGAATTAATCATATTTACGCATTTGTTAAAGACTTTTTCATTTTCGCATCTTTTCATCAAAAGCTTTTCTGCGCCGAACATTTCAGGCACTTCCGTCAGTATTGCAGATGTGCCGAATGATGTGAGCTTGTCCGTCAGTCTGCCGCAAAGCGCATTTGCCGTAATTCCGCTGAAAGCGTCTGAGCCGCCGCATTTGTATCCGACAACAAGTTTGTTAATCGGGATAGGTTCACGCTTGAAACTTTTAACGAATGTGTAAAGCTCTTTCAATAATTTTTCGCCTTTTTCAAGTTCGTTTTCACAGTCCTGCGTCACAAGAAATTTTATTCTCTTTTTGTTATATTCACCGAGATACTTTTTAAAGATTTCTGCATTTGTGTTTTCGCAGCCGAGTGATACAATAAGCACACCGCCTGCGTTTGGATGATTTGCAAGGGCTGCAAGTATTTTTCTCGTGTTTTCCTGGTCGTCACCGAGCTGACTGCAGCCGAATGGGTGAGTGTATGCAAACACACCGTCACAGCCGTCGCCGATAATGTCCTGACCGATTTTTTCAAGCCTTTTTGCAGTATTGTTTACACAGCCGACAGTCGGAATTATCCAAATTTCATTCCTTGTTGCCGCTCTGCCGTCTTGCCGTAAATATCCGTTAAAAGTAACGTCACATTTTTTTGGCTGATATTCGTTTTCACCGCAATATTTATATTCAATAATGTCACTCAAATTTGTTTTTAAATTATGTTCGTGTATATGCTCTCCTTTTTTACAATCAATTGTCAAATGACCGATAGGATTGCCGTATTTGATAATATTCTCGCCGCTTTTCAAATCGTTTAAAAGTACCTTGTGCCCAAAGGGAATATCGTCTAAAAGCTTGATATTATCAATAATTTCTCCCTTTTTAAGTTCTTCAAGCGCTACTGCAACATTGTCTTTATCATTTATTTTAAATAGCTTACTCATCTAATAGTTTCTCCATAGCCTTGCTGATTCCAAGCGATTTTATATCGTCAAAATAAGCCTTGACCTTTTTATAAAGACCGTCGATTTTTGTCAAATCCTCACCCCAAAAGCCGACATTTGCCAAAACGTCAAAAACGATGTCATTGTGTTTGGCTTTAAAGAAATGAAGCACACTTTCAACGTCGTTTACAGGATAATCTTTATTTTCAAAATTTTCGTAAAAATTGATTAATGCTGCAAAGGAAAACGATAAAACACTCGGAATTTTGCTGAATTTATTATAATAATCAAGCAAAGAGCAAAGACAACGTGCTTTGAATTTTGCTACTGAATTTAAGCTTATGTCAAGCAGCTTATGGTCGATAAACGGATTGTTAAACCTTTCAATAACACTGTTTGCAAATGCTTTCAGTTCATTTTCATCAAGGTCAATTGTTTTTATTATTTCCTCATTTAAGCCTTTGTCAATATACGCTTTAAAGGCTTTATCGTTAATCATATCACGAACAATTTTAAATCCTGCGTTATATCCTGCAAGAACGCTCATTGTGTGAACACCGTTTAATATTTTAACTTTTCTTTCACGGTAAGGAAGCACGCTTTTGGTAAATTTTGCGCCCATATTGAGCTTGCAAAACGCAATAACACTTTGCGCTCTTTCGTCAGCCTCAATCATCCAGCTTGAATAAGGCTCGCACGCTACTGCACATTCGTCATCTTTATACTCCGCATTGCCCGTAACAATCCTGTCAACAAGAGTGTTGCAAAAACTGCATTCGTTATTGATATAATTTATATATTCGTTTTCCAAATTCCAAAGCTTGGCATATTTAATAATGCATTTTTTGAGTTCATCACCGTTATTTTCAATAAGTTCAACAGGTAAAAATGCAAGACCTTTTTTGCCCTGCTTGAAACGCTCATAAAGCAAAGCTGTAACCTTAGCAGGAAATGATACGTTAGGGCTTTCGCTCATTTTATCCGTATCAATAAAGCAAATACCCGCTTCGGTCGTGTTTGAAATTACAATTTCAAGGCTGTCAAGGCAAAAAATACGCTTAAGTTCTTCGTATTCTCCGACTGTGTCAATACATTCTTCAACGCAATTTATACTCTTAACTTCGTTTATAATTTCACCGTTGAGCCTGCCTTTTAAAAGAATGTTGTATCTGCAACCTTGCTCTTTGAGTGCGTTTATAACTTTGGTGTTTTTTCTCGGTTGGCATATTGCAACTTTTCCGTCATAAATTCCTTTTTCGTTTGCAGTTTGAATATAATGCTCGGCAAATGCTCTTAAAAAATTACCCTCGCCGAATTGTAAAATCTTAATCATATTCTCACCTGCGTTTAATACTGAATGTTTAAGAAAAAATCATTTTAATTATATAACATAAATTTTTTAAAGTAAATAGATATATTGAATATTTTAATGTTGACTAAAAGCAATAAATATATTATAATTACAAGGATAAAGAAAGGACTGTGGTTTATGACATTGCTGATTAAAAATGCACTATGTTTTATTGCCGATGAATTTAAAAAGTCAGATGTTTTCATAACCGACGGGATTATTACCGAGATTTCCAGCACTATTTCTTCAAATGGTGCCGATAGAGTAATTGACGCATTGGATAAATATTTTTTGATACCGGGCTTTGTGGATGTTCATACACATTTACGTCAGCCCGGTTTTTCTTATAAAGAAACAATTAAGTCAGGCTCTATGGCAGGGGCAAGGGCAGGGTATACGGCTCTTTGCACAATGCCTAATCTTAACCCGGCTCCCGATTGCCTCGAAAATCTTAAGGCTCAAACAGATATAATTGAGCGTGATGCAGTTATTGATGTTCTTCCTTTCGGCACAATTACCAAAGGCAGAAAAGGCGAGGGCGAGGTTGTTGACTTTGAATCAATGGCTGATAAGGTTGTCGGCTTTTCAGATGACGGAACAGGCGTTCAAACCGGCGAACTTATGGAGAAGGCTATGGCACGGTGCGCTAAGCTTAATAAGATTATTTCAGCTCACTGTGAGGTTAATGATTTGCTCAAAGGCGGCTATATTCATGACGGTGTATATTGCAAGGAACACGGCCATAAGGGTATCTGCTCAAAGAGCGAATGGGCGCAGATTGAGCGTGACTGCAAGCTTGCCGAAAAAACGGGATGCAGATATCACGTGTGCCATATTTCAACTAAGGAAAGCGTTGATATTATCCGTAAGGCTAAGGCTCGTGGGGTTAAAGTTACGTGTGAAACAGGCCCGCATTATTTGACTATGTGTGACGAGGATTTGCAGGAGGATGGCAGGTTTAAAATGAATCCGCCGCTTAGAAGCCGAGAGGATATGAATGCTCTTATTGAGGGTGTTAAAGACGGCACGATTGATGTTATTGCAACCGACCATGCTCCTCATTCTAAGGAAGAAAAGTCAAAGGGGCTTAAAGGCTCGGCTATGGGCGTTGTCGGCTTGGAAACGGCATTCGGTGTACTTAATACAAAGCTTGTCAAAACGGGCGTTATTTCTCTTGAAAAATTAATTGATATGATGTCGGTTAAACCGAGAGAGATTTTTGATATTTCGGGCGGTAAAATTGAAGTAGGCGCTCCTGCCGATTTGGCACTGCTTGATATAGATAAAGAATGGTGCGTTGACCCTGAAAAATTTGTAACTATGGGTCGTGCAACACCGTTTCAGGATTGGAAACTGCAGGGTGAAAACCTTTTAACAATATATAAAGGAGAAATTGTTTATGAAGCCTTATAACAAAAAAATTGTGCTTGAAAACGGTAAAGAATTTTACGGTTACGGTTTTGGCGCAGATAAAGAAGCGATTAACGAAATTGTTTTTAATACTTCAATGGTAGGATATCAGGAAATTGTATCTGACCCAAGCTATACAGACCAAATGGTGTGTATGACATATCCGCTTATCGGCAACTACGGTATGACTGATGAGGATTATGAAACAAAAGTGCCGACTATGGGCGGTCTTATTGTAAGGGAGTATAACGATTTGCCGTCAAACTTCCGTTATACAAAGACACTTGATGAGGTACTCGTGGAATATGACATTCCTGCTATCAGCGGCGTTGATACAAGAATGATTACGAGAATTATTCGTGACGAGGGCTCGCAAAAGGTTATAATCTGCAATGCGGATGTGCCTTATGAGGAAGCTTTAAAGAAAGTCAGAGATTATATAATTCCTACTGATATGGTTTCACGTGTAAGCTGCAAAAAGCGTTGGTATTCAAGAACTCCTAACCATAAATACGATGTTGTCGCTATTGACTGCGGTATTAAGCATAATATTATTCGCAAGCTTAATGAAAAGGGCTGTAACGTAACTGTTGTTCCTTATAATATTACAAGCGAGGAAATACTTAAAATGAGCCCGGACGGCTTGTTCCTTTCTAACGGTCCCGGTAATCCGGAGGACGTTCAGACTGTAATCAATGTTGTCAGAGAACTTAGAGGCAAGCTTCCTATTTTCGGAATTTGTCTTGGCCATCAAATGATTTCTTTGGCTCTCGGTGCTAAAACATTTAAAATGAAATTCGGCCACAGAGGTGGTAACCACCCTGTTAAAAATCTTGAAACAGGCAAGCTTGAAATTACTTCTCAAAACCATTCATACGCCGTTGATGTTAAATCTCTTGACGGCACAGACCTTAAACTTACCCATGTAAATCTTCTTGATGATACGGCTGAGGGTGTTAAGTGTGAAAAGGACAAGCTGTTCTCTGTTCAATACCACCCTGAAAGCGCACCTGGTCCGCAGGATAGCGCATACTTATTTGATGAATTTATTGCATTAATGCAAAAGGAGGAAGACTGATATGCCAAAAAGAACTGATATACATAAAATACTCGTAATCGGCTCAGGTCCTATTGTTATAGGTCAGGCTGCTGAATTTGACTACTCAGGTACACAGGCTTGTCTTGCTCTTAGAGAAGAGGGCTACGAGGTTGTGCTTATCAACTCTAACCCTGCAACTATTATGACGGATACAGATATTGCCGATAAGGTGTATATGGAGCCGCTTAATCTTGAATATGTTGCAAGAATTATCCGTCACGAAAGACCTGACGCTATTTTACCGTCACTCGGCGGCCAGACAGGTCTTAACCTTGCAGTTCAGCTTGCTAAAAAAGGCGTGCTTAAGGAATGTGACGTTGAAATACTCGGCACTAATTTTGAAGCAATCGAAAGAGCAGAGGACAGAGAGCTTTTTAAGGAACTTTGCGAAAGCCTCGGCGAGCCGGTTCTTCCAAGTGAAATTGCCGAAAACCTTGAGGACGGTCTTAAGGCTGCAAAAGAAATTGGATTCCCTGTTGTTCTTCGTCCTGCTTTTACCCTTGGCGGTACAGGCGGCGGCTTTGCCGATGATGAAGAAGAATTTATGGTAATGATGAAAAATGCGCTTGCGCTTTCTCCGGTTCATCAGGTTCTTGTTGAAAAGAGTATTAAGGGCTATAAGGAAATTGAATATGAGGTAATGCGTGACGCTAACGATACCGCTATCACAATTTGTAATATGGAAAATATCGACCCTGTCGGTGTTCATACAGGTGACTCGGTCGTTGTTGCTCCGTCGCAAACGCTTACTAATAAAGAATATCAAATGCTTCGTGATTCTGCACTTCGCATTATCCGTGAGCTTAAAATTGAGGGTGGCTGTAATGTTCAGTTTGCCCTTGACCCTCATTCATTCCAATATTATCTTATCGAGGTAAATCCGAGGGTTTCACGTTCGTCTGCTCTTGCTTCTAAAGCTTCGGGCTATCCTATCGCAAGGGTTTCAGCTAAAATCAGCGTAGGCATGCACCTTGACGAAATTCCTATTGCCAACACTCCTGCATCATTTGAGCCTGCTCTCGACTATGTTGTAACTAAAATTGCACGTTTCCCGTTTGATAAGTTTGCAGATGCTAATAACACTCTTAATACTCAAATGAAAGCAACCGGAGAGGTTATGGCAATCGGCAGAACTATGGAGGAAAGCCTGCTTAAGGCTGTTCGTTCGCTTGAAACAGGAGTTTGCCACCTTTACAGCAAGAAGTTTGATACTTACACAGAAGACGAACTTCTTAAATATATCAGAAACGGTACTGACGACAGGCTTTTCGCCATCGCTCAGCTTATAAGGCTTAATACCGACTTAATCAGAATTTATAATGCTACAAAAATTGATATGTTCTTCCTTGAAAAGTTTAAGAACATTGTTGATTTTGAAAATGTTATTAAGGAAAATGTTAAAGATATTCAAACTCTTAAGGACGCTAAAAAAATGGGCGTTTCCGATAAATATATCGGTATGCTTTGGGGTATGAATGAATCTGAAGTGTTCAATTTAAGAAAAGAAAATAATATTTTCCCTGTATATAAAATGATTGATACCTGCGCTTCCGAGTTTGATTCATACGTTCCTTATTTCTATTCAACGTATGAAGAAGAAAACGAGTCTGTAGTATCCGATAAAAAGAAAATTATTGTTTTAGGCTCAGGCCCTATTCGTATCGGTCAGGGTGTAGAATTTGACTATTCAACCGTTCATGCTATTTGGTCAATCCGTGAAGCAGGATATGAAGCAATTATTATCAATAATAACCCCGAAACCGTTTCGACTGACTATACAACTTCCGATAAGCTTTATTTTGAGCCGCTTACCGTTGAAGATGTAATGAATGTTATTACTCTTGAAAATCCGCTTGGTATTGTTGTATCACTCGGAGGTCAGACTGCTATTAACCTTGCACCTCCTCTTGATGCACTCGGTGTTCCTATTATCGGTACTGATGTTGAGGCTATTGACAGAGCTGAAAATCGTGACAGCTTTGAAAAGGTTATGGAATCTCTCGGTATTCCTCAGCCAAAGGGACTTGCTGTTACCGATATCGAAGAGGGTGTAAGGGTTGCCGCTCAAATCGGCTATCCTGTTCTTGTAAGGCCTTCGTTCGTTCTCGGCGGCCGTGCAATGCAGATTGTTGCCAATGAGGAGTCACTTCGTCATTATCTCCAAACTGCCGTTGAAATTAATACAGAACAGCCGGTTTTGGTTGATAAATATATTATGGGCCGTGAGCTTGAGGTTGACGCAATTTGCGACGGCGAGGACGTATTTATTCCGGGTATTATGGAACACGTTGAAAGAACCGGTGTTCATTCAGGCGACTCTATTTCGATTTATCCAACCTTTACCGCTTCCCAAAATGTTAAAGATAAAATTATTGATTATACCGTAAGGCTCGGTAAGGCAATAGGCATTGTCGGTCTTTATAACATTCAGTTTATTGCCGATAATAATGACGACGTCTACGTAATTGAAGTTAATCCACGTTCATCAAGAACTGTTCCTTTCCTTTCAAAGGCAACAAGCGTTCCTATGGCTCATATCGCAACTCAGGTTATCTTGGGCCATTCGCTCAAGGAACAGGGAATTGATAAGGTTTACCCTGAGGAGAAAAAGCGTTGGTATGTTAAGGCTCCTGCTTTCTCCTTCTCTAAGCTTAAGGGAATGGATACATACCTCTCTCCTGAAATGAAATCAACAGGTGAGGCAATCGGCTACGACAAGTCGCTTACACGTGCGCTTTATAAGGCTATTCAGGCATCTGGTATGAACGTTGCAAACTACGGCACTGTATTTGTAACTATTGCCGATCAGGATAAACCGGCTGCACTCCCTCTTATTAAGCGTTTTTATGACCTTGGCTTTAATATTGAAGCAACAGAGGGAACTGCCAAATATCTTAAAAATCACGGTATTCGCACCAAGGTACGTGCAAAGCTTACTCTTGATGACAGCGATGAAATTCTTAAAGCACTTCGTCAAGGCCATATTGCTTACGTTATCAACACTATTGATATAAATGCCGGCGATTCACATTCCGACGGCTCTGAAATCAGACGTGCGGCAGTAGAAAATAATGTAACAATGTTCACTTCACTTGATACCGTTAAGGTACTTCTTGACGTTCTTGAGGAGATTACACTCGGCGTATCAACAATTGACGAGGAATAATTATATATGTTTTTTGAAAGTGACTATAAGATTTTATCTAATGAAAAAATAGCTAAAGATGTTTATAAAATGAGGCTTGAGGGCGATACTTCTCATATCACCGCACCGGGTCAATTTGTAAATATCAAGCTTGATGGCAAATTTTTGCGCCGTCCTATCTCTGTTTGCGACTGCGAAGAAAATGTTATCACAATTATATATAAGGTGGTCGGCGAAGGCACTGAGCAGATGAGCAATCTTAAAATAGGAAAAATGCTTAATGTGCTCACAGGTCTTGGCAACGGCTACGATATTTCAAAATCGACTAAGCCGCTTCTTATCGGCGGCGGCGTCGGTGTTCCGCCAATGTATTTTCTTGCTAAAAAGCTTATCGAATCAGGGCAGAGGCCTTGCGTTGTTCTTGGCTTTAACACTAAGGACGAGGTTTTTTATGAAAATGAATTCAAGGCACTTGGGATTGACGTTTTTGTTGCGACTGTTGACGGTTCATACGGCGTTAAAGGATTTGTAACTGACGCTTTTCCGGATGATTACGATTATTTTTATACCTGCGGCCCTCTCCCTATGTTTAAGGCGGTTTATGACAAAACGCAATGCTCAGGTCAGTTCTCGTTTGAGGAAAGAATGGGTTGCGGCTTCGGTGCCTGTATGGGTTGCTCCTGCAAAACAAAATACGGCAATAAGCGTATATGTAAGGACGGTCCCGTTCTTGTTAAGGAGGAGATTATATGGTAGATTTAACTGTAAATCTTGCAGGGCTTGAAATGGATAATCCTGTTGTTCCGGCTTCGGGTACTTTTGGATTTGGCAAGGAATTTAAGGATATTTATGATATCAACATTTTAGGCTCATTCTCGTTTAAGGGCACTACTAAGGATGCTCGTTTCGGCAATCCTACTCCGAGAATAGCAGAATGTACGTCAGGTATGATTAATGCCGTTGGACTTCAAAATCCGGGTGTTCACCACGTTATTGAGCACGAACTGCCTGAAATGAAAGAATATTTCCATAAACCTGTTATTGCAAATGTGTCCGGCTTTTCGGTTGATGATTACGCTTACACCTGTTCGCTTCTTGATAAAGAGGAGCAAGTCGGTATATTAGAAGTTAATGTTTCATGCCCTAATGTTCACGGCGGCGGAATGAGTTTTGGAACTTCACCTGAATGTGCGGCACAGGTAACAAAGGCTGTTAAAGATGTAACAACTAAGCCTGTGTTTATCAAACTTTCGCCTAATGTGACGGATATTGTTTCAATCGCAAAGGCTTGCGAAGATGCAGGTGCAGACGGCATTTGCCTTATAAATACTATGCTCGGTATGCGTATTGACCTAAAAAGACGTAAGAGCGTCATTGCCAACAAAATGGGTGGATTCAGCGGCGACGCTATTTTTCCCGTGGCAGTCAGAATGGTTTATCAGGTTGCAAAGGCTTGTAATATTCCCGTTATGGGCTGCGGCGGTGTGTCGAGCGCAAAAAATGTAATTGAAATGATGATGGCAGGCGCAACTGCCGTTCAGGTAGGGGCGGCAAATCTTGTAAACCCCTACGCTTGCAAGGATATTATCGAGGCTCTTCCTACTGAATGTGAAAAGCTCGGTATTAATAAATTAAGTGATATTATAGGAGTGATTGATTAATGGGTAAGGACGTTATTGTTGCTTGCGACTTTTCAAGCGCACAGCAAACCTTTGATTTTCTCGATAAGTTTACCGAGGAAAAACCTTTTGTTAAAATCGGTATGGAACTTTTCTATGCCGAGGGTCCGTCAATAGTTAAGGAGATTAAGAAAAGAGGTCATAAGATTTTCCTTGACCTTAAGCTTCACGATATCCCTAATACCGTTAAAAAATCTATGGCTGTTCTTTCCAAACTTGATGTTGATATGACTAACGTTCACGCAGCAGGCACTGTTGATATGATGAAAGCTGCACTTGAAGGACTTACAAGAGCAGATGGCACAAGACCGCTTCTTATTGCCGTAACTCAGCTTACCTCAACAAGTGAGGAACGTATGCAAAATGAACTTCTCATAAATGCGTCTATTAACGATACAATTGTAAAATATGCTCAAAATGCTAAGGCAGCAGGGCTTGACGGCGTTGTTTGTTCTCCTCTTGAGGCAGGTATGGTTAAGGATAATTGCGGCAAGGAGTTTATGACGGTTACACCGGGTGTTCGCTTTGCAGACGGTGATGTGGGCGACCAGGTTCGTGTTACAACTCCTGAAAAAGCTAAAGAAATCGGCTCTGATTATATTGTAGTCGGCAGACCTATTACCGCAGCGGCAGACCCTGTTGCGGCTTACAGAAGATGCGTTAAGGAATTTGTAGGATAAGGAGATACCAATGGAAGAATATAAAAGAGAATTTATAAAGTTTTTAGAGGATGCAGGAGTATTGAAGTTTGGCGATTTTACTGCTAAAAGCGGCAGAAAAATTCCTTATTTCATCAATGCAGGCGATATTAAAACAGGCGAGCAAATTCAAAAACTCGGCGAGTTTTATGCAAAGGCTTATTTTGAAAAGGTAGGAAATAAGAAGTCGGTTCTTTACGGTCCGGCTTATAAGGGTATTCCTATTGCTGTTTCGGTTGCCGTTGCACTTGCAAAAGACGGCCTTGATGTGCCGTTCTTCTTTAACCGTAAAGAGGAAAAGGACCACGGCGAAGGCGGTGTGTTTGTTGGCTATAAACCGCAGGCAGGCGAGGATGTTGTTATTGTTGAGGACGTTATCACTGCAGGAACTGCTATCAGAGAGAGTATGGCTATTCTTTCAAAGCTTGACGGCGTTAATGTTAAGGCAACATTTGTTATGGTTGACCGTAAGGAAAAAGGTCAGGGCGAAAAGAGCGCTATGGCTGAGGTGACAGACGAGTTTGGCTTCCCTGTATATTCGGTTGTAGATGTATATGATATTATCGAATATCTTGAAGAGGACGAAGCAAACAAGGAAAATGTTGACAGAATTAAAGCGTATCTTGCTGTAAACGGCGCAAAGGAATAATAGAAGGGAAGTGCTCAAATGAGACATTTGCTTGACACAACGGATTTATCGCTTGAAGAAGTAGACGGCATTATCTCTACTGCGATAGATATTATTAATAATAAAGAAAAATATGCTCACGTTTGTGATGGAAAGAAACTTGCTACACTGTTTTTTGAGCCGTCAACAAGAACACGTCTTTCTTTTGAGGCTGCTATGATGGAACTCGGCGGCAATGTTTTGGGATTCAGCGAGGCGGCAAGTTCATCTGCATCAAAGGGTGAAACGGTTGAGGATACTGTCAGAATGGTATCCTGTTATGCCGATATTATTGCAATGCGCCACCCTCTTGAAGGTGCACCGAGAGTAGCAAGCTTTAAAAGCGGCGTACCTATTATTAATGCAGGTGACGGCGGTCATTCTCACCCGACTCAAACTCTTGCCGACCTCTTAACTATTTTCAGAGAAAAGGGCAGGCTTGATAATATGACAATAGGTCTTTGCGGTGACCTTAAGTTCGGCAGAACCGTTCATTCTCTTATCAAAGCTATGACAAGATATAAGAATGTTAAATTTGTTCTTATTGCCCCTAAAGAACTTGCACTTCCTGATTATATTAAGACGGATATTCTCGATAAATCGGGCAGTGAATATAAAGAGGTTGAAACTATGGAGGAGGCTATGCCGGAGCTTGACGTGCTTTATATGACTCGTGTTCAGCGTGAACGTTTCTTCTCCGAAGATGAATATCTTAAAGTTAAGGACTCATTTATTCTTGACCTTGACAAGCTTAAAACGGCTAAAGAGGATTTGACAATTATGCACCCTCTTCCGAGAGTTAACGAAATCGCAACAGAGGTTGACGATGACCCAAGGGCTAAATATTTTGTTCAAGCGCTCAACGGCAAATATGTTAGAATGGCGCTTATTAAAACTCTTCTTGAATGGGCAGGTACAATCAAATGAAAATTGATGAAATAGAAAACGGCATTGTTTTTGACCATATTGCGGCAGGAAAAGGTATGGAGGTTTATAATACGCTCCGTCTTGATAAGCTTAAATGTCAGGTCGCTATTATTCAAAACGCAAAAAGCGAAAAAATGGGTGCAAAGGATATAATTAAGATTAATGAACTTATTGATATCAATCTTGATGTGCTTTGCTATATTGATAAAAATATTACCGTTAATGTAATCAAAAACGGTAAAAGCGTTGAGAAAAAAACTCTTTCGCTTCCAAAAACTCTTACAAATGTTATAAAATGCTCAAACCCTCGTTGCATTTGCAATAATGAGGATATTGACCATATCTTTACTCTTACCGACGATATCGGAACATATCGTTGCCTTTATTGTGAAACAAAGGCAAAATAATATTTTGTTGACAATTGTATTTTTTTATATTATAATCTTTTCGAAAAAAGGGAGTAGTTAGCATTTGCTTTTTGCAAATGTTGCATAGGTCGTCATGACGGGAAACCCGGTCTGTGCATTGCTGAACATTTTTCAGTTATAACGAGACTTTTATCGATTGCGATAAAGGTCTCGTTATTTTTATTTTCAATTTAATTTAAGGAGAAAAATATGGAAACACTACTTTTAAAAGTATCTGTTTTGCAGGAATTTGCTAATTTGTTTTCCAATATAGGCGAAACAAAATGGCAAATGGTGCTTATGTGGGCAGTCGGCGGGCTTCTCATTTATCTTGCAATCGCAAAACAGATGGAACCGACACTTCTTTTACCAATGGGCTTTGGTACTATTTTGGTAAACCTTCCTTGGTCAGGCGCAATTACTCAACCCGGTGCTGAGGCAGGGCCTATCAGTGTGCTTTATGATTCCGGTATAGCGAATGAACTTTTCCCGCTTTTGCTGTTTATAGGTATCGGCGCAATGATTGATTTCGGCCCGCTTCTTAAAAATCCGTGGCTTATGCTCTTCGGCGCTGCTGCTCAGTTCGGTATTTTCTTTACCTTCTTTGTAGCAAGCTTCTTCTTTGACGTAAACGATGCCGCTTCTATCGCTATTATCGGCGCTGCCGACGGCCCTACGTCAATTTTCGTTGCAAACGAACTCGGCTCTAAGTATATCGGCGCAATTATGGTTGCCGCATATTCCTATATGGCTCTCGTTCCTATTGTTCAGCCGCCTGTTATTAAGGCTGTTACATCTAAAAAAGAACGTTTAATCAGAATGAAATATAACCCTGGCGACGTTTCTAAGACTACTAAAATTCTTTTCCCAATCGTTGTTACCGTTATCGCAGGTCTTGTAGCTCCTAAGTCGGTAGCTCTTGTTGGCTTCCTTATGTTTGGTAACCTTATCAGAGAATGCGGTGTTCTTAATAATCTTTCAGAAACTGCTCAAAATTCATTTGCTAATATAATTACAATTCTTCTCGGTATCACCGTAGCAGGTCAGATGCACTATAAAGAGTTTGTTCAACCGGCAACTCTTCTTATTCTCGGCCTTGGACTTGTTGCATTCGTATTTGATACTATCGGCGGCGTTGTGTTTGCGAAGTTCCTCAATCTTTTCTTACCAAAGGATAAGAAAATCAATCCTATGATTGGTGCGGCAGGTATTTCGGCATTTCCAATGAGCGGCCGTGTTGTAAACCAAATGGGACTTAAAGAAGATAATCAAAACTTCCTTCTTATGCAGTCAATTTCAGTAAATGTTTCAGGTCAGATTGCTTCCGTTATCGCAGGCGGTCTTATCCTGACACTTGTATCTTGATAGGAGGGTAATATATGTATAATTTAGCAGTAACCCTTATGGCGTTTTTGATGAAAGTTACAATTTATGCAGATAGCTGGAAAACGTCACTTCCCGTTGTGCTTTTCGGTATGCTCGGTATCTTCATTGTAATCGGTGTTGTAGTTCTTGTGACATACCTTCTCAATAAGCTCACAAGCACAAAGAAGAAAAAAGATAAGGACGAAAAATAAAATTTTAGGGATATCACACTAAAAATGTGATATCCCTTTTTTTATGTCTTTATTATTTTAATCTGTTTGTTACTTCTTGAGCGCTGAAATATATTTCTTCCTTATCAATATTCACAAATTCGCCGTTTTCATAAAGTATTTTGCCGTTTATCACAGTCATTTTAACGTCGTCCTTTGAGCCTGAATAAACAAGATTTTTAGTGATGTTGTTAATCGGCTGCATATTTGGTCTGTTAAGGTCAATGACCGTTAAATCGGCAAGCTTGCCCTCGGCAATGCAGTCGCAATTATCAAGCCCCATACATCTTGCCGAGCCGACCGTTGCTGCCTTGAGTATCTCGTTTGCGTCCATAGCCGCCGCATCGTTGTGCTTTAACTTTTGCAAAATGCTGATAAGATACATTTCTCTAAACATATCAAGCGCATTGTTTGAGCTTGGACCGTCTGTACCGACTGCAAGGTTAAGCCCCAAATTGCTCATTTTTTGAACGTCGGCAATACCTGAGGCAAGCTTTGCATTTGAGCCTGCATTGATAACTGCCCATAGCCCACGCATTTTATAAATTTGCATATCGTTGTCGCTGAGCCAGACACTGTGGTAGCCACCGCCGCCGTAGTTCCATAAGCCCAATTCCTCAAAAAGCTCTGTCGGAGTTTTGCCGTATCTTTCAATGCAACCCTCAACCTCGTTTTTTGTTTCGCTTGAATGGGTAAATACAGGCGCTTTGTATTTTTGTGCAAGCTCGCTTATGCCTTCAAGAATTTCTCTTTTGGTGGTATATTCAGCGTGAAAGCCTAATTTGTAGCTGATAAGCTCGTTGTAATTATTATAGGTATTGTAGTATTCTTCAAGCTTTTCAACAGACTCTTTGAAATTGTTTACCGCACCGCACATAACCGTTCTGAAACCGAAATCAACGCTTGCTTTTGCCATACTTTCGGGAAAATAATACATATCAAAGCAGGCGCTTGTTCCGCTTGTTAAATATTCAAGAAATGCGAGCTTTGAAAGTTTATAGATATCCTCACTTTCAAGCTTTGCCTCAATAGGGAATATCTTGTCATTAAGCCATTTATCAAGCGGCAAATCGTCGCTGAAGCTTCTGCCAAAGGTCATTGCGCTGTGAGTGTGTGCATTCTTAAAGGTAGGCATTAAAAGATTACCGTTTAAATTGATTTCTCTTTCAAATTTTTCTGCATCTTTTTTAGGACCGACATAGACTATTTTGTTTGCGTCAATCCAAACCTCGTCATTTGTTATATCAAAATTGCCGTTTAATGCCAATACCTTGCCGCCGAAAAATCTAATCATTTAAGTAACTCCTTTAAGCTTTTGTCATAAGGCGCTTTTGCAATTCCTTTGTCCGTAATTATCGCCGTGATAAGCGAATTGTCAGTCACGTCAAATGCAGGATTTAAGCATTTTGTTTCTTCAAGCGCAGTCGGCTTTTCAAAATATTTTTTCTTAATCTCGTCGCCGTCACGCATTTCTATTTTAATGTCGTCGCCTGTTTTGCAGTCAAAGTCAACGGTCGAATAAGGCCCTAAAACATAAAAGGGAATTCCGTAATATTTTGCAAGCACGGCAACTGAACTTGTACCTATTTTGTTTGCGACGTCGCCGTTTGCCGCAACCCTGTCACAGCCGACAAGCACAGCGTTAATAAGCCCCTTTTTCATTACAAAGCCTGCCATATTGTCGCATATAACGGTTACGTCAATTCCTGATTTTTCAAGTTCATAAGACGTCAGCCTTGCACCCTGCAAAAGCGGTCTTGTTTCGTCGGAATAAACCTTGAAATTATAACCCTTTTCCTTGCCTAAAATCAGCGGACCCAATCCCGTTCCGTATTTGCTTGTTGCAAGCTCTCCTGCGTTGCAATGTGTAAGTATTCCGTCGCCGTCATTTAATAGTGATAAGCCGTATTCGCTTATCTTTTTGCACATTTCTTTGTCCTCTTTGTGAATGGCAATCGCCTCGTCTAAAAGATTTTTACCGCTTTCATAAGCCTTGACAATTCTTGCCGTTGCCCAGCTTAAATTAACAGCGGTGGGGCGGGAGGAGTCGAGATATTTTTTAAGCGCATATATATCATTATCTTTAGAAAAAAGCGCCATGCAATATCCCGCAAATATCCCGATTGCCGGTGCTCCTCTTACTGCCAAATCTTTAATAGCGTCAAAGGCCTGCTCTTTATTTTTAATTTCTATCCACTTTTCCTCGTTAGGTAAAAGTCTTTGGTCGAGTATACAAAGTCTATCATCTTTATATTGCAAATTTTCCATATTAAAAGTTCCTTTGCTGTTATTATATTAATTATTATAATGTTTTTTATCTTTTAAATCAATATTGCTATTGCATTATTTGGATATATTTGTTATTATATTTAGGAACATTTTTTCTTTTTTGGAGGAAAGCTATGAAAAAGGCAATTTCGGTGCTTCTTTGCATTGTCCTTGTTGTAAGCGGAGTTTTCGCTATGGCAGGCTGTACTAAGCAAAAGCAAATAACTAACGATATTGTTCTTATTACCGACGGCGGCGCCGTTAATGATAAGGGCTATAATCAAAGCGCATGGGACGGTGTTAATTCCTATGCAAACGATAATAAAATGAGCGCTCGCTATTATCAGCCTGTTCTTGATGAAAACGGTGAACTTACAAGCGATAACGTTGAAAAATATGTTAAACTTGCACAGGATAACGGCGCTAAATATATCGTTTTCCCCGGTGAAAAATTTGAGGTTATTGCATATGAAATTGCAAGCTCATTCCCTGAACTTAATTTTGTTTTGGTTGACGGAATTCCTCATTCCGAAAGTGATAAGACTGACCGTTATATTTCTAATGTAATGTGTGTTACGTTTGATAATCTTCAAAGCGGTTATCTCGCAGGCTATATTGCTGTTAAAAACGGCAATACAAAGCTCGGCTATTTCGGTCAGTATAACAGCGATGATTCTGCTAATTACGGTGCAGGCTTTGCTCAAGGTGCGGCTGCAGCGGCTAATGAACTCGGTGTTCCGGTTACTCTTGATTGGGCTGATTACGATTCACCGCTTCTTAACTATAACTACGGCTTTACACTTACCGCTTGCTATAAGAAAGCAAGTGAAGTTAAAAATAAAGAAGTTTTCACCGTTAAGGTTAAAAACGGTATCGGAAGCGGTACATATAAAGAAGGCTCTAACGTAACCGTTACCGCTGACCCTGCTCCTAAGGGAAAGGTTTTTGATAAGTGGGTTACCAAGAGCAATACAGACGGTGTTAAAGATAAAAAGGTTAATATTTCATCTAAGACTAAATCGTCAATGAATCTTCTTGTTGAAAAATGTGATTGCACAATTACAGCTACATATAAGGATGCAGAGGGCGCTCAGTACGACGTTCAGGTGCTTGGCGCAGACGGCAAGAGCGTATATTCTCAGCAGTATGTTTCTGAAAATACAAGCGTTGACATTACTGCTCCTGCTCCTACTACACCTTATACAGTATTTGACCATTGGGAAACAGATGACAAAGACGCTGTTGAGGACGTTAATTCTAGATCAACTAAGGTTAATGTAACAAATAAGGACGTTAAGCTTGTCCCTGTATATAAACAAAGTGAAACTCCTACCTTTGAAGTCAAAGTTGTAACAGGTGAGGGCGGAAACGGCGAATCAACAGGTGACGGTTACTATGTTGAGGGCGATAAGGTTGAGCTTAGTGCGGCTGTTCCTAAAGAGGGTTATATGTTCTCTCATTGGGAAAATAAAGACTCCTACGGCGTAGGTGCAGGCATTGCTATTGAAAACGAATATTATTGGAATACATCATTTGATATGGTTGACCGCTATGCTTCAATTCCTGAAAAAATGTTTGACGAGGGTGTAACTCTTGTATTTGCAGGCGGCAATGATAAGGAAGAATCGGCTTATACGGCTAAGTATAAGTTTGATGCAAGCCCAAGCGTTGTTGCGGCAGGAGCATCTCACGATGACCAGGCTTACGCTGTAGTTAAAAATTACAGCGAGGCTGTTCAGGATTGCCTTAAGGATTTCAACGGCGGTACTGTTATTGCGGCTAACTGCTCAACAGACGGCATTTATGTTGACGGTCTTGCAGACGGCACAGATGAGGAAAAAGCAATTAAGGAAAGTGTTGATAATGTTTATAAAGCACTTGCAAACGGCAAAATCACACCGTCACGTTGTGAGGGCGGCGCAGGCTATGAATTTTGTAAATCGTTTAGTGAGAAAAAACTTTCAAACTGCTTCACTCTTAACGGCTGGTTTGTAGATGCAATAACTACTGCTAAATAATTTCATTGTTTTAATTTTAAAAGGTCGGATTTTCCGACCTTTTATTTTTACTTATTTTTACTTTTTTATTTTTTGTGACCTTATAAGGCTTTGAATCGTGTTATGTGTGAAAGGGGGAATAGGCTTGGATAAAGAAAAAGAAAACGAGTTTAACACGGCTTACGATTTGTATGCCGATATGCTCTATAAAATTGCCTACTTACATACAACGGATAAAGATGAGAGCGAGGATATTTTGCAAGAGGTTTTCATTAAACTGTTGTATAAAAGCCCCTCTTTTAAGGACAGCGAGCATAAAAAAGCGTGGCTTATCAAAACAACAACTAATCAGTGCAAGGACTTTTTAAAATCGTCAAGGCGAAAAAATCTGCCGTTAAATGATGAAATTTTGGGTGAAGAGATTTTTGATGATAAAAAGCTTGACGTGAGAAATAAGCTTTTAAAGCTTGATTCAAAATATAAAACAGTCCTTTACCTCTATTATTATGAGGATTATACGGTTGAAATGATAGCAAACACGCTTTCTCTTTCTAAGTCTAATGTTAAAATGAGGCTTAAAAGGGGCAGAGAACTGTTAAAAAATGAATTGGAGGAATATAGCAATGACTGACGAAAAAAAGATTATAAAAGAAGCCATAGATGATATTAAACCTGATGTGTATATGAAAACCAGACTTCAAGCGAAAATTGAAGAACCAAAAAGAAAAAGCGCTAAATCATTTCTTAAGCCTGCACTTAGCTGTACCCTTGCACTTGCGGTGCTTGCAGGTGTTGGCACTTACGGTATGACCAGGGATAATACTCCCGTCACCTCTCAAACGTCAAATGCAAAGCTTTCAAGCCATAGCTTCAATATCGTCGCTTATGCGCAGGATAAAAACGGAAATAAAAGTAAAAATATTACACTTGAAAATGATGATATTTCAACAATCGAAAATTTTTATATCAAAGTTAATACAGAAAGTGACGGTAATTTGGCTGTAGAAACAAGCAGTGAATCGGGCTTTGGAATTAATGCGGATAATGTGTCCGAGGCGACTTTTGAAAGTGAAAACGGAACATTTAATTATTTTGATATACCGCTTCAAAATAAGCTTATTGATGAGGGCAAGTACTATGTTGAAATTCCGCTTACCGATGAAGAAAATAAACTTTATCACGATAAGTACGAAAACAAAGACAGAGAGTTTTACAACTATCTCTCAAAGCATAAGGATTTATCAAAATATTTTAACGGAAAATCGCAAAATGCCGAAGATTACGGAATTTATTATTCAGATAAGAATGATTATAAAAACGAAAATCAGCTTCTTTTGGCTCCAAAAAAATATTATTTTAAGCTTTCAAAGAGCGATTGTAAAAAGTTTACTGCCAAAACTTATCGAAACGGCGATAAAATTCAAGATGTCATTTATTATGCAAACGGCGCAAGTAATGCACTTCTTAAAAATCCTGATTTAAAATATGAGGATTTGCCAAGCGATACAATCACAATTACTGTTAAATTCAAGGACGGACAGAAGGCGACAAAGAAAATCAAGACCTCATTTAACTCAAAAGGTCAGCTTCAGCTTCAATATGTAAAATAAACGATAAGCCTCCTTGCAAAAGGAGGCTTATTCAGACTGTCAATAAAGTGGCTAAAACGCGCCGTGCTATAAAATGAAATTCCATTCGGGGTCCCCGACAAATTGAAAATTTGGTGGGGAGAGGAGAAAGGAATGGAGTGTTTATTATAAATTTTGCAAAAATTTATTCAAACACGGAATTTCTTTCGACGTATCGTAGGGGCGATTATCAATTGCCCGAATAAGGCGAACAAAGTTCGCCCCTCGACGATGTTGAAAACACTTTAGTTATCACTTGCTACGAAACAGTACACTGTACTGTTTCTCCCAAATTCACAAGTGAATTTGGAGCCACGTGTCTCTTGTGCTTCGCACAATTCACTCTTCAACTGTTTTATTTGAAAAAAGCAAGCTGATGCACCAAATGGCGGCAAGTCCTACAAGGCTGTATATAATTCTTGCAAAAACGGAATCCTGTCCGCCGCATATCCAGGCAACTAAATCGAATCTGAAAAGACCCACAAGCCCCCAGTTTATGCCGCCTATTATATTTAAAATAAGTGCAACAATATTGACAATTTTCATATTTATCACTCCAAAAATAAAAGTCATTAGTAGTATGATACCGCTAATGACTTTTATTCATTAATTTTGAAATTTTTAAATATTAGTTACAATGATTTCGCACTTGCCACAAATTTCATATTTGCCAAAGCCTGCCGGGATAAAGAAGCTGTCACCCTTTTTGAGTTCCTTGCCGTTTATTTTTCCTTCGCCGTCAATTACAAGCACGTGGTTAAAGGATTTTTCATCTGCCTCAAGAGTAAGGCTTTTTTCAACGTCGTAATGATTAACGGTGAATAAATCGCATTTTGTAAGAAGTGTTGAATCAAAGCCGTCGCCGATAACCTTGTCGCCCATAGGTTTAATATCATATTTTGGCGGCTCGGTAACAGATACGTCAACTGCCTTTTTTACGTGAAGTTCTCTCGGCTTTCCGTCTTTTCCTATTCTGCCGTAGTCATAAACCCTGTAAGTTGAGTTTGAATTTTGCTGAATTTCCGCAATTAAAACACCTTTGCCGATAGCGTGTACGGTTCCGGCTTCAATAAAGAATAAATCACCTTTTTTAACATTAACCGTATTTAATACGTCAAGTAAAGTGTTTTCTTCAATTGCTTTTTTAAACTCTTCCTTGCTGATTTTTTCCTTAAAGCCGTAAACAAGCTGAGCGTTAGGCGTTGCGTCAATAACATACCAAATTTCGGTTTTGCCGAATTCGTGCTCAACTCTTTTTGCGTATTCGTTGTCAGGGTGAACCTGAATTGATAAATTATCCTTAGCGTCAATAAGCTTGATAAGAACAGGGAAGTAAGGAAAATCTAAGCTTCTTGTGCCGACAAGCTTTTCTTTGCCCTCTTTTTCAATGACTTTTTCAAGCGTTTGACCGTCAAATTCACCGCCGTCAATTGTATTCATTCCGTCCTTATGGCATGAAAGCATCCATCCCTCAGCCAAAATGTCCAAATCACTTTTAAAACCAAAATCGGTTTTGAGCCTTGTGCCGCCCCAAATATAATCTTTGAATACGGGCTTAAGCTTTAAAATATCCATTTTATTTACCTCGAAAATATCTATAATATATATAGATTTTAATTATATTTATATAATATCAAAAAATCACTATACTTTCAATCAAAAATAGTGTAAAATATAAACATTAATTTCGGAGATTTGATTATGAATGTTTTGGATGTTCAAAATTTAACACTTTCTTTTGGTGAAAATACGCTTTTTTCCGACCTCTCGTTTGACATTCAGGATAAGGAAAAGGTCGGCTTTGTCGGCGTGAACGGCGCAGGCAAAACTTCACTTTTTAAGATTATTACAGGCGAGTATAAAGCTGACAGCGGCAATTGCTTTATTTCTAAAAATGCAAGGCTCGGCTATATGGAACAGCATACCTGCTCAAATGATAAAACAATTTGGGCGGAACTTGTTAGTGTATATGACGATTTAATTCAAATGGAAATTGAGCTTGATAGTATTAATGAAAAGCTTAAAACCAATCATTCAAAGGAACTTATTGACCGGCAGGAATATTTGAACGATGAGTTTACCCGAAACGGTGGGCTTACTTATAAATCTATGACTCGCTCGGCTCTTTTGGGCTTGGGCTTTAGCGAGGACGATTTTGATAAGCCTACTTCTAAGCTTTCAGGCGGTCAAAAATCTAAACTTATCCTTGCAAAACTTTTGCTTTCAAAGGCTGATTTTTTACTTCTTGATGAGCCTACAAACCATCTTGATATCAGTGCTATTGCGTGGTTAGAGGATTTTCTTAAAAATTTTAACGGCGCTTGCCTTATTATCAGTCACGACAGATATTTTCTTGACCGTGTAACGGATAAAACGATTGAGCTTGAAAATAAAAAGATGCGCTCATACAAGGGCAATTATTCCGAATTTCTTGTTAAAAAAGCGGCTGAGCAAAAAGCAATTGAAGAAAAATATGAGAATGATATGAAAGAGATTGAACGTCTTGAAGGTATCATTGCTCAGCAAAGGCAGTGGAACAGAGAAAAGAATATCAAAACTGCCGAGAGTAAGGAAAAGGTTGTTGAAAAAATTAAGGCTCAACTTGTAATTCCCGATAAAAAGCTTGAAAAAATCAGGTTTGATTTTACGCCTAAATGTGTATCGGGTGAGGACGTTTTAGAGGTTGACGGTCTTAAGAAATCTTTTGGTGAGCATATTGTTTTTCAAAACGCAAGCTTTAATGTTAAAAGGGGAGAACGAGTTTTTCTTTTGGGCGATAACGGCTGCGGCAAAACCACTCTTTTAAAAATTCTTATGGGCGATTTAAGCCGAGATGACGGAACTTTTAAATTCGGCGCAAGTCTTATGACGGGATATTTCGACCAAGTTCAGGCTAAGCTTGACTTGAGCAAGACCGTGCTTGACGAGGTTTGGAGTGCATATCCGTTTATGACCGAAACTAAGGTCAGAAACGCACTTGCCGCCTTCCTCTTTAAAGGGGAAGAAGTTTACAGAAAACTTGACGTTTGTTCGGGCGGTGAGCGTGCAAGAGTTGCGCTTTTGAAACTTATGCTCGGCGGGTATAATTTTCTTTTGCTTGATGAGCCGACAAATCATCTTGATGCTTTTTCACGTGAGGAACTTGAAAATACACTTCTAAATTACAGCGGAACTATGCTTATTGTATCTCATGACAGATATTTTATTAATAAGCTTGCTACACGCATTGTTGAGCTTACTCCAAACGGCTGCAACAATTTCCTTGGAAATTATGATGATTACAGCGAGCACAGATATGTAAGCGAGGCTAAAAAAGAAGAAAAGCAAAAGCCTAAGGTTAATGATTATAAGCTTAAAAAAGAAAGGCAGAGTAATTTAAGAAAGCTTAATACTCTTTTAAAGCGTCTTGAGGAGGAGATTGATGAAACCGAAAATGAAATCGGCAAATACGAGTCAGAACTTTCGGGCGCAGAGTATGAAAAGCTTATGGAATATACTTCTAAAATCGACGAACTTTCAAAAAAGCGTGATGTGCTTTATGAAAAATGGGAGAGTGCCTCTCTTGAACTTGCACAATTAGAGGAAGAATAGCTATGTCAAAAATTGCAGTAGTCGGCGGCGGAGCGGCAGGGCTTTTGTGTGCGGCTAAAAGTGCCGAAAAGGGCAACGATGTTATTATAATAGAAAAAATGAATAGATGCGGCAGAAAGCTTATGATTACAGGCAAGGGCAGATGCAATGTCACAAATGCAAGCTTTGAGCTTGATGATTTGATATCAAACGTGCCTACAAACCCACGTTTTCTTTATTCTGCATTTTCAAATTTTATGCCTTATGATACTATGGCTTTGTTTGAAGAACTCGGCGTGCCGCTTAAAATAGAGAGGGGAAACCGTGTTTTTCCTCAAAGCGATAAAGCTGTTGATATTGTTGATGCACTTGTGAATTACGCTAAACAAAGCGGTGTTAAAATAATTCAAGGAAAAGTAAAGGCGTTTGAACTTGACGGTAATGCGATTAAAACGCTTATTCTTGATGATAAAACAAAAATTGAATGTGATAAGGTTTGCCTTTGCACGGGCGGTAAAAGCTATCCGCTTACAGGCTCAACAGGCGATGGATATATTCTTGCAAGGTCAGTAGGTCATACGATTACACCGTTAAAGCCAAGCCTTGTTCCTCTTGTTTGTTCTAATAATTTTATACCGAGGCTTCAGGGCTTGTCGCTTAAAAATATCGAAATCACTCTGTTTGAGGAAGAAAAGGCGATTTATTCTGATTTCGGAGAAATGATATTTACTCATTACGGTGTGTCCGGTCCTGTTATTTTATCTGCTTCAAGCCATATTAAAAATATGGGTAAAAAGCCATATAAAATTAAGATAGACTTAAAACCTGCGCTTGATTTTCATACTCTTGATAAGCGTGTTTGCCGTGACTTTGAAGAATTTGCAAATAAAGATTTTGTTAATTCTCTTTCAAAACTCTTGCCGAATAAGCTTATTCCTGTTATAGTTTCATTAAGCGGTATTAAGTCCGGTGAAAAGGTTAATCAAATCACAAGAGAACAAAGGCTCAAGCTTGTTGATTTGATTAAAAATTTCTATATCACTGTAAGTGATTTTCGCCCTATTGATGAGGCGATTGTAACCTCAGGCGGAGTAAATGTTAAGGAAATCAATCCTAAAACAATGTGTTCAAAAATAATTGATAATTTATATTTCGCAGGAGAAATTATAGATGTGGACGCATATACGGGCGGTTTTAATTTGCAAATTGCATTTTCAACTGCTGTTTTGTGTGCCGATAATATGTAAATAAATTAAAGAGGTAATTAGTGTGAAAAATCACACTAAAAAATTATATGTCAGTTGCGGTGCCTAAAATTTACTGTCACACATAAATGTGCTCCTAAATTTTGACCGCTGTCAGTTCTTATTGCTTCCTTAATCTCGCACTGCGAGCGGTTGCAAACGAACTCTTCAAAATTTGCCTGCGGCATAATTTTGAAATGGCTGAAATCACCATTTACGCCTGTTCAGGCAACGCAGGTCAATCAGGTGATTTTTAATAAACTATTTGTTGCCTGAAAGGCTATGGTGATTTTGATGAATGTTGCAATTGACGGTCCTGCAGGTGCAGGCAAATCCACAATAAGCAAGGGTGCGGCGGGGAAACTCGGCTTTATCTATGTTGATACGGGTGCTTTGTACCGTACAATCGCACTTAATGCCATAAGACGTGGTGTTATAGATAATGAAGATGAAGTTGTTAAAATGCTTGATGATACCGATGTCAAGCTCGGTTTTGAAAACGGCACGCAATGCGTTTATCTCAACGGTGAGGAGGTTTCTGCCTTTATCCGCACTCCTGAAATTTCTATGGGCGCTTCCAAGGTGTCGGCTATTCCTAAGGTTAGGGAATATCTTCTTGACCTTCAAAGAGATATTGCTAAAAAGAATAATGTTATTATGGACGGCAGGGATATAGGTACAGTCGTTTTGCCTAATGCCGAGTGCAAAATTTTTCTTACCGCTTCTCCCCAGTGTCGTGCTCAAAGAAGATATAAGGAACTTATTGAAAAAGGCGAGAACGTTAAGTATGAGGACGTGTTAAATGACGTCAATGAGCGTGACTATAACGATTCTCACAGAAAAATTGCACCGCTTAAACCGAGTGAGGAGTCTGTTATTGCCGATACTTCAAAGCTGTCGCTTGACGAGTCAATTGCACTCATTGTAAAAATTATAAAGGAGCATATGTAAATTGAAAGAATTTGATTTTACCCAAATTAAACATTATAAGCTTTATAATTTTATTAAAGCTGTTTTTCGTCCTCTTGTTAAGCTTGTTTTTAAAGCAAAGTTTAAAGGACTTGAAAATGTGCCCCAAGACAAGGGCACTAAATACATAGTTGCCATTAACCATACCAGTGCGATTGACCCAATAATTGTAGCGTGTCCTAAGGAGCTTCCTCCGCTTCACTTTATGGCTAAGGTTGAACTTTTTAAAAATCCTTTTGGCGCTTGGTTTTTAACCCATATGTATGCTTTTCCCGTTAAAAGAGGAAAGGGTGATACTTCCGCTATAGAATACGGTGAAAAAATTCTTAATGAGGGTCATGTAATGGCTATTTGCCCTGAGGGTAAGAGAATTAAGGATAAAGGCGGTGTTCCGCAAAAGGCTAAAGCGGGAGTTGCCATTATTGCTAAGGCTACGGGCGCCGATGTTCTTCCCGTTGCAATTTGCTGCGACGGTAAAATTAAAGCCGGTAAGCAGGTTACTGTTTCTTACGGTAAACTTATCAAAAACAGTGAGCTTGGGCTTGACGGAGAAAATGTTGCACCGAGTGATATTAAAGCGGCAGCTAATATGGTAATGGGCAGAATTACCGAGCTTTGGGAGGCTGAACGCAATGCAGGTTAATCTTGCAAAAACAGCGGGCTTTTGCTTTGGAGTTGACAGGGCAGTTAATCTTGTTTATGATTTGCTTCAAAAGGGTGAGAAGGTTTGCACTCTCGGTCCGATTATTCACAATCAGCAGCTTGTTGATGATTTAAAAAGCAAAGGCGTTAAAATTATTGATGACGTTTGCGATTGCCCCAATGGGTATACTGTTGTAATAAGAACTCACGGAGTTGAAAAAGAGGTTATCGATAAGGCTGAGGGCAGTAATATTAATTTCATTAATGCAACATGCCCGTTTGTTTTGAAAATTCATAAAATCGTGTCAGAACAGCCTGACGGTACGGTTACTCTTATTGCAGGGGACGAAAATCATCCTGAGGTTTTGGGAATTCGCTCCTACTGCAAGGGTGAAAGTTTCGTCTTTAAAAACGAAGATGAACTTCAAATAATTCTTGAAAATCTCCAAAATTCAGCCGAAAAATCGGTAATTTGCGTTTCTCAAACAACTTTTTCGCTAAAAGAATGGAAAAAATGCGAAAAAATAATAAAAAAACTATATACAAATTGCAAAATTTATAGTACAATATGTAATGCTACAGCTGATAGGCAGGAAGAAGCGGCACTGCTTTCAAAAAAAGCAGACGCTATGATTGTAATTGGCGGTAGGCATTCATCAAATACCTGTAAGCTCAGGGATGTTTGCAAGTCAAATGCCGATACGTTTCTTATTGAAACTGCGCAGGAACTTAAAAACATTGATTTGAGCAAATACAGTTATGTTGGTGTTACTGCCGGGGCTTCGACACCCTCGGTAATTATCAAGGAGGTACTAAAAACCATGTCCGAAGAAAAAATTGAAAAGGAAGTTGAAGTAGCTGCAACAGCTGCGGAGACAGCAGAAACCGCTGATAAGGCCGCTAAGGCTGCTGTCAAAGCATCTGCTGATGGTGAAGCAACCTTCGAAGAAATGCTTGAAGAATCATTCAGAGAAGATGAAAACAGCAAGGTCGTAACAGGTACTGTTGTCAACATTACTCCTACAGAGGTATTTGTAGACGTTGACGGTAGAAAGCAGACAGGCGTTATCGCACTTGATGATCTTTCCGCTGAACCTATCAGCAATCCAAGCCAAGCAGTTTCAATCGGTGACAAGCTTAGTCTTGTTATTATGAAAACTGATGACAGCGAGGGCGTTCTTAAGCTTTCTAAGAAGCTTGTGGATGCTTTTCAGGGATGGGAAGAAATCGTTAAGGCAAAGGAAAACGATGAAATTCTTGAAGGTGTTGTATCAGCAGTTGTTAAGGGCGGCGTAGTTGCCGTAACTAACGGTAGCAGAGTATTTATCCCTGCTTCTCAAACAGGTGTTCCGAGAAATCAGGAGCTTGATGTTCTTAAGGGTACAACAGTTCGTTTCAGAATTATTGATATTAACCCTGCAAGACGTCGTGCAGTAGGCTCAATCAAGGTTGTTGCTAACGAGGAAAGAAAGGCACAGCAGGATGCATTATGGGCAACTCTCGAAGAGGGTCAGAAGCTCACAGGTACTGTTAAGTCATTAACAAGCTACGGTGCATTTGTTGATATCGGCGGTATGGACGGTATGATTCATATCAGCGAGCTTTCATGGAACAGAATCAAGCATCCGTCAGAGGTTGTTAATGTCGGCGATACTGTTGAGGTTACAATTAAGAAGCTTGACCCTGAAACAAGAAAGATTTCTCTCGGCTTTAAGAAGCTTGAGGACAACCCATGGGAAATCCTTAAGAGAGATTATCCTGTAGGCACTGATTGCAAAGCTAAGATTGTTGGTCTTGCATCATTTGGCGCATTTGCTAATATCCTTCCGGGTATTGACGGTCTTATCCACATCAGCCAGATTTCTTGGGAAAGAATTAACACTCCTGCCGATGTACTTAAGGTTGGCGATGAAGTTGACGTTAGAATTACTGAGGTTGACTTTGATAAGAAGAGAGTTTCTCTTTCAATGAAGGAACTTCTTCCTAAGCCAAACGCTGACGAGGCAGAGGCTGACGACGCAGACGACGCTGAATAATCTTACTTATTCAATATTTTACGGCTTCACGCATTTGTGTGAAGCCGTTTTTATATGATTATCAAAAAACGGTATTGCATTTTGCAATACCGTTTTTGCTTATTTAATATTCAATTTCACCTTTATATACAAGGTTGCAGTCGCCTGTTAAGGTAACGCCGGTATCTGAATAATTAACTATCAAATCGCCGCCTTTAACCTTTACGGTGATATCTTCGTCTTTGTTGCAATATCCGTTTTCGACCGCTGCAATAACTGCCGCACAAGCACCTGTGCCGCAAGCCTGCGTCTCGCCGTTTCCACGCTCCCATACACGCATTTTAAGCGTTTTTGAATTAACTACCCTGACAAACTCAGTATTAACTCTTTCAGGGAAAATAGGCGCTGTTTCAAACTGAGGGCCGACGCTTTCAATATCAATCCTGTCTACATTGTCAACAAATACTACGCAGTGCGGATTGCCGACGGCACAGCAGGTGATATTGTACTGCTTTGAGCCTATTTCAGCAGGATAGTTGATAGCCTTTTCGCTGTCAATCAAAACAGGAATTTTAGCCGTATTAAGCTCAGCTTTGCCCATTGAAACCTTGACTGACGATACTTTTCCGTCACGTGTAAATAGGCGAAGAACTTTTACACCTGAAGCTGTTTCTATAGTGATTTTATCTTTTTTGACGATATCGTTATCATAAAGGAATTTGCCTACACACCTTATCGAGTTGCCTGCCATCTTGCCCTCACTGCCGTCAAGATTAAAGACACGCATTTTAGCGTTTGCAATCTTGCTTTCTTCAATAAGAACTATTCCGTCGCCGCCGATACCCTTGTGCCTGTCGCAAAATTCAATTGCAAAACTTTCAGGACAGGTGATAATACCGCATTGATTGTTAAAGAAAATGTAGTCGTCGCCGGTGCCTTGCATTTTGGAAAATTTAAGTATTCCTTTTTCTTTACGCATAAAGTTGATATCAACAAGCTCGGTGTTCGTTTCCTTGTAACGTGATGCAATGATATCCGCAACGGCATTGGCAGTATCGAGTGAAGTGATTGTAGCAATGCCAAGCTGATTTGCTCTGTTGTGAAGTTTGATGTAATCGGCAATTGATTTTTTGTCGCTTTTGCCTGTATATACAATGTAATCAAGCTGACCCGATTCAACAAGGTCCATAATGGAGTTGTCCTCTCTGAGCTTGTTTACAACATTAACCTTAATGCCCAAGCTTTCAATCGCCTTAGCCGTTTCGGGAGTAGCCCAAATCTTTGCACCGAGGTCGTCAAGCTTTTTTGCAAGACCGACTATTTCAAATCTGTCCTGCTTGGTGACTGTTATAAGTACACCGTGCTCGTCTTTAGAATGGAAATCAGTTTTAAATCCTGCCGATACAAGTCCTTTGAACAATGCTTCCACAAGATTTTTGCCAACGCCTAAAACTTCGCCGGTTGACTTCATCTCAGGTCCTAACTTAGAGTTTACGTCGTTAAGCTTTTCAAAGCTGAAAACAGGTACTTTAACTGCAACATAGGGCGGTGTTTTGTAAAGCCCGGTGCCGAAGCCGAGGTCTTTAAGCTTTTGACCCACCATAATTTTTGTTGCAAGTTCAACCATAGGAACGCCTGTTACCTTGCTGATATAAGGTATTGTTCTTGACGCTCTTGGGTTAACCTCAATAACGTATAGTTCATTGTGATAAATAAGATATTGAATGTTTACAAGACCTTGTGTGCCAAGTTCAAGCGCAAGCTTTTGCGAAACGTCACAAATCTTTTCAAGCATCATATCGTTAAGATTGTAAGGGGGATAAACGGCAATTGAGTCGCCCGAGTGAACACCCGCTCTTTCAATATGCTCCATAATACCCGGTATAAGAACGTCCTCGCCGTCGGAAATACAATCAACCTCAAGTTCCGTTCCCATCATATATTTATCAACAAGTACGGGATTTTCAATTCCCTGCGCAAGTATGATTGCCATATACTGCTTAACGTCATCATCTGTGTACGCAATAGTCATATTTTGACCGCCGATAACGTATGACGGACGTAAAAGAACAGGATATTCAAGCCTTTCAGCCGCCGTCAAAGCCTCGTCAAGAGTCATAACGCTTTCGCCCTTCGGTCTGAATATTCCATATTTTTCCAAAAGCTCGTCAAAACGTTCTCTGTCCTCGGCAATGTCGATTGATTCAGCGCTTGTTCCGAGGATTTTAATACCTTTTTGATCAAGGAATTTGGTGAGTTTTATAGCGGTCTGCCCGCCGAATGCAACAACAACGCCGATAGGATTTTCAGCCTTGATAACGTTCATAACGTCCTCGTTTGTAAGCGGTTCAAAATAAAGCCTGTCGCCCGTGTCAAAGTCGGTAGAAACCGTTTCAGGGTTGTTGTTTATAATGATAACCTCGTATCCAAGCTCTTTAAGAGTCCATACGCAGTGAACGCAAGAGTAGTCAAATTCAATACCCTGACCGATGCGTATAGGACCTGAGCCTAATACGATTATTTTTTTCTTATCACTCTTGTCAAGCTCTCTTGCCTCGCAATGCTCGTCGTAAGTTGAGTAAAAATAAGGCGTTTCAGCCTTGAACTCCGCACCGCAGGTGTCAACCATTTTGTAAACGCAGTCCTTGTGATATGTAAGGCTGCCGCCGCTGATTTTTTCAAGCGCCTTGTCGGGATAGCCTAATTTTTTACCTTTTAAATATTGCTCCTTTGAAAGCGGTTTGCCCTCAATTTCAAGCTCATATCTTGCAAGATTTTCAAGCTTTGCCAAAAACCATTCGTCAATCATAGTGATTTCGTGAATTTCGGCAATGTTCACACCTTCCTTGAGTGCTTTGAATACGGTAAATAATCTTATATCGTCTTGGTCGTGCAATTTTTGCTTAATATCAACGCCGTTTAACGCCTTGTTATTAAGCGTATCAAGCCCAATTTCAGCACCTCTGACTGCTTTCATAATTGCCTGTTCAAAGCTCGGCGCAATGCTCATAACCTCGCCGGTAGCCTTCATTTGAGTACCAAGCTTACGGGAAGCGTTTACAAACTTGTCAAACGGCCATTTCGGAAGTTTAACAACAACATAGTCAAGTGTAGGCTCAAAGCAAGCGCACGTTTTGCCCGTGATATCATTCTTGATTTCATCAAGAGTGTAGCCCAGTGCAATTTTGGTAGTTACTTTAGCAATAGGGTAACCCGTAGCCTTAGAAGCAAGCGCAGAAGAACGTGAAACTCTCGGATTAACCTCAATAACAGAATATTCAAAGCTTTCCGGATTTAATGCAAATTGACAGTTGCAACCGCCCTCAATTCCAAGCTCGGTAATAATGTCAAGAGATGCGCTTCTGAGCATTTGAAGTTCCTTGTCAGCAAGCGTTACGGCAGGGGCGATAACAATGCTGTCGCCTGTATGAACACCGACCGGGTCAAAGTTTTCCATTGAGCAAACTGCAATAACATTACCTACGCTGTCACGCATTACTTCAAATTCAATCTCTTTCCAGCCTGCGATGTATCTTTCAACAAGTACCTGAGTAATAGGTGAGAGCATTAAGCCGTTTTTTGCAATAACCTCAAGCTCGTGCTCGTTGTATGCAACGCCGCCGCCTGCACCGCCCAATGTAAAGGCAGGGCGAATAATAACAGGATAGCCGATATCGCTTGCAATTTCCTTTGCGTGGTCAACAGTGTATGCAATGTCGCTCGGCACAACAGGTTGATTAATTTTAACCATTGTGTCACGGAACATTTGCCTGTCCTCAGCCTTGTCTATGGCCTCGGCGTCTGTTCCCAAAAGCTTGACTCCCATTTTGTCAAGGTATCCGTCTTTTGCAAGCTGCATACCGATTGTAAGACCTGTTTGACCGCCAAGACCGCAAAGTATGGAATCGGGGCGTTCCTTTTCAATAATTCTTTTAACCGTTTCTTCCGTAAGCGGCTCAAGATATATGTGGTCGGCAAGCGCCTTATCGGTCATAATGGTTGCAGGGTTTGAGTTTACAAGTACAACCTCAATGCCTTCATCCTTAAGTACACGGCAAGCTTGCGCACCTGCATAGTCAAATTCTGCGGCTTGACCTATAACAATAGGGCCTGAGCCGATAACAAGTACCTTTTTTATGTCTTTATTAAGAGGCATTATTTGCTACCTCCCATCATTTCAATAAATTTGTCGAATATAAATCTTGTGTCGTGCGGACCTGAGCAAGCTTCGGGGTGAAATTGCACCGAAAAGGCTTTTTTATCGGGATAATCAACACCTTCGCACGTGCCGTCATTTGCATTAATGTAGCTTACTTTAGCCCCGACCTTTTCAATTTCCTCATTCACAACGGCATAGCCGTGGTTTTGCGAGGAAATATAAGTTCTGCCTGTTTCAAGATTTTTTACAGGTTGGTTTACGCCTCTGTGACCGTATTTTAACTTGGTTGTGTCACCGCCCTGGCTGAGTGCCAAAAGCTGATGACCGAGGCATATTGCAAAAATAGGAACTTTTCCGACAAGCTTTTTAAGCTGCTCAATTGCTTCAACGTTTTCCTTGGGGTCGCCGGGACCGTTTGAAAGCATAATTCCGTCAGGGTTTAATGATAAAATGTCGTCTGCCTTTGTGTCATAAGGCATAACGGCAACATTGCAACCCCTCTTGTTAAGCTCTCTTATAATGTTTTTCTTTGTGCCGTAGTCGATTAAAACTACATTGTATTTGTGCTCATCTGACGCACTCATATATGGCCTTTTGCAGGATACGCTTTTAACTGCATCCTTAATCTCGTATGCTTTTAATTTGCCATAATCAACAGTTGCGGGGTTTGATGTGATAATCGCATTCATAACGCCTGCTTCTCTGATAGTTTTAGTTATTTCTCTTGTGTCAACGCCGTACACGCCGATGATATTATTTTCTTTAAGGTAATCGTCAAGCGTTTTTTCACACCTAAAGTTTGACGGCTCTTCGCACCACTCACGTACTATGTAAGCCGAAACGTAGGATTTTTCGCTTTCCTTGTCCTCGTCAATAAAGCCGTAGTTGCCGATAAGAGGAAAGGTTTGCATAACAATTTGCCCAAAGTAACTGGGGTCTGTAAGCGTTTCTATATATCCGCCCATACCTGTGGTAAATACAAGCTCACCGGTTACTTCGCCGTTAGCGCCGAATCTTTTTCCTTCAAAAACATCACCGTTTGCAAGGCATATGTAAATCTTGTTTTCTTCCATATTTTCTTCCTGTATATTTATGTTCTAACGCTCATTTTTCTGTATATCAAACCGTAGGGGCGAACATTGTTCGCCCAATTTTTGATTAAAGCTGTTATCCTAACAATTTAACGAGAACTGCCTTTTGAGCGTGAAGTCTGTTCTCCGCTTCGTCAAAGATTTCGTTTGCGTGTTCTTCAAATACTTTGGCTGTGATTTCCTCTTCTCTGTGAGCAGGAAGGCAGTGAAGCACCATGGCGTCGTCCTTGGCAGCTTCCATAACCTTATCATTAATTTGGTAATCCTTAAATATCTTTTCTCTTTCTGCCTTTTCTTCTTCTTGACCCATTGAAGCCCAAACGTCGGTGTAAAGAATATCTGCGTCTTTTGCACATTCAAGAATGTTGCTTGAACACATAAAGTTGCCGTTTTCCTCAGCCCATTTCATAATTTCAGCGTCAGGCTTGTATTCGTCAGGGCAGGCGATAGCACAGCTCATACCCATTGTGATTGCACCTACAATAAGGCTGTTTGCCATATTGTTGCCGTCGCCTATAAAGCAGAATTTAAGTCCGTCAAAGCTCTTTTTATATTCACGAATTGTCATAAGGTCTGCAAGCACCTGGCAAGGATGGCAATAGTCAGTCAAGCCGTTAATGATAGGAATTGAGCCGTATTTTGCAAGGTCCTCAACCTCTTTTTGCTCAAAAGTTCTTATCATAATGCCGTCAAGGTAACGTGAAAGAACTCTTGCAGTATCTTCAACAGGTTCGCCTCTGCCGATTTGCAAGTCCCTGTTTGAAAGGAAAAGTGCCTGTCCGCCAAGCTGATACATACCTGTTTCAAAGCTTACCCTTGTTCTTGTAGAGCTTTTTTGAAAAATCATACCGAGTGTCTTGCCCTTAAGGTGATGATGCTCAATGCCGTGCTTTGTTTCATATTTGAGTTGGTCTGCAAGATTTAAAATATCTAATATCTCGTGCTGGTCTAAATCCTTAAGCTTTAATAAATGTTTCATTTTTCAATTACCTCTTTCAATATTTTTAAACCTCTGTCAAGCTCAGGATAGCTTATGTTAAGAGCAGGAAGAAGTCTTATTTTTGTTTTGGCTGTTAATACGAGAAGTCCGTTTTCAAGGCATTCGCTTGCAATTTGCTTAGCATCCTTTTGGGTTTCAACGCCGAGCATAAGCCCCATACCCGATACAGATTTAACGCCTTTAATATTCATTAAAAAGCTTTTGATATATTCGCTTTTTTCTCTTACTGATTTTAAAAATTCGTCATCAATTCTTGAAACGATTGAAATTGCACCTGCCGCACAAACAGGATTGCCGCCGAAAGTTGAGCCGTGAGAGCCGGGAGTGACGGTATCTTTAACCTTTTCGCCGAAAAGAACAGCACCCATGGGAAGCCCGCCTGCAAGCCCTTTTGCCGTTGAAACAATATCAGGCTTAATGTCGAAGTTTTCGTAAGCAAAATATCTGCCTGTTCTGCCGTTGCCGGTCTGCACTTCGTCAACAACCATAAGTATATCCTTTTCTTTTGCAAGCTTTTCAATGGCTTTTACAAAGTTATAGTCAAGATTATTTACGCCGCCTTCGCCTTGAACGCACTCAAACATAATTGCGCAAACATCATCAGTTGCCATTTCGTTAAGCTTTTCAATGTCATTTGCAGGGCAGTATTTAAAGCCTGGTGTAAACGGACCGAATACAGTATGGAAACTATCCTGTCCCGTAGCCGCAAGCGTTGTTATCGTTCTGCCGTGGAAAGAGTTTACAAGCGTAATAATCGTGCTTCTGCCCTCGCCGTACTTGTCGTATGAATATTTTCTTGCAAATTTGATTGCACCTTCGTTTGCTTCTGCTCCCGAATTGCCGAAAAATACTTTTTTCATACCTGTTTTGTCGCAAAGCATTTTTGCAAGCCTTGCACAAGGCTCTGTATAGTAAAGATTGCTGACGTGCTGCATCTTGTCAAGTTGCGTTTCAACCGCCGCTTTCCATTCGTCATCGCAAATTCCAAACGCCGTTACTCCTATTCCGGAACCGAAATCTATGTATTGCTTTCCGTTGTCATCGCTTATTGTTGAGCCTTTGCCGTTGTTTAATGTTACGTCAAATCTGCCGTAAGCGTGAGCAACGTAATCATTGTCTAATTCTTTAGTTTCCATATTGTACCTCTTTATCTGCTTCTAAACATTGTTCCCATACCTTCATCGGTAAGAAGCTCCATAAGAATAGAGTGGGGAACACGTCCGTCGATAATAAATGCTTTTTTTACACCTTCCCTGAGCGCTTGAGTCATTGAATCAATTTTCGGTATCATTCCGCCGCTGATTATTCCCTCTGCAATAAGCGCAGGTGTGTCTGAAATATATACTTTGTGAATAAGAGTTGAATCGTCATCCTTATCTCTTAAAAGGCCGACTATATCAGTCATTGAAACAAGAGCCTCCGCCTTGAGTGCACCTGCAACAGCCGCCGCAGCAGTATCCGCATTAATGTTGTAGCAGTTGCCTTTTTCGTCATATCCGATTGTTGAAATAACAGGAATAAAATTGTGGTTGAGCACTTCTTCAATAACTTCGGTGTTTACTTCTTGAATTTCACCTACAAAGCCGTGACTGTCATCAAGCGCTTTGCACTTAATCATATTTCCGTCCATACCTGAAAGACCGATTGCGTGACCGCCCATATTGCCGATTTGGCAAACGAGGTCTTTATTAACCTTTCCCGCAAGCACCATTTGAACAACGTCTACTGTGTCCTTGTCGGTCACTCTCAGTCCGTTTTCAAACTTGCTTTCAATGTGCATTTTTTCAAGCGTTTTGTTAATTGCAGGTCCGCCGCCGTGAACAAGCACAACTTTAATTCCGACAGTTGTTAAAAGCACGAGGTCACGCATAACAGCCTCTTTCAATTCGTCGTTTATCATAGCGTTTCCGCCGTATTTAACAACTACTGTTTTCTTTCTGTATTTTTGAATGTGCGGCAGAGCGTGTGCAATTATTTCCGCTTTCTGCGCATTGTTAATGTTGTTATCCATAGTATGTAATCCTTATTTTTGTTTCGTAGGGAAGGGGTTTGCTCCTTCCGATTTCAATTTTAAAATATTGTTGTTTTTACCGTATCACGTAGGGGCGACTGCGTCGTCGCAAATTTTGTATCGCTCAAAATAACTTTTTTAAGTATTTGACTTGAAGTTATTTATCGCTCACTTCATTGCTCCTCCTTTCAAAAATTGCCGTACGGTTGTGCGTCAATTTTTGACTTTTTTGTGATTTGACTTAATAGTGCTACTGTTTTAATAACGTTTATCAAGTACGATAGTCTCCATTAATCTTTACGTAATCATAAGTCAAATCACAACCCCAAGCGGTTGCGTTTTCATTGCCTTGATTAAGATTAATATCAATATAAATTTCGTCGCTTGAAAGGACTTTTGCTGCCTTTTCCTCGCTGAACTCGATACCTGAGCCGTTTTTGCAAACCTCAACCGTGCCGTATTTGCTTCTTAAATCAACGTCAACCTTGTTAATGTCAAATTCTGCGTCGGCATATCCGATTGCGCAAAGCACACGTCCCCAGTTAGCGTCCTCGCCGAACATTGCGGCTTTGAAAAGAGAAGAGCAAACAACACTTTTTGCAACAGTAATTGCCGTATCCTTGTCAGGAGCACCGTCGCAAATACATTCAAGAAGCTTGCTTGCGCCTTCGCCGTCCTTTGCAAGCATTCTTGTGAGATTTGCCATAACTTCGTAAAGTGCATTTTTAAACGTGTCAAATTCTTCACCATCGCAGGTGATTTCCTCGTTTCCTGCAAGACCGTTTGCCATAAGGCTTACCATATCGTTGGTTGAGGTGTCGCCGTCAACCGAAAGGCAATTGTAAGTAACCTTTACTATTTCGCTAAGCGCCTTTTGAAGCATATTGGATGAAACAGCGCAGTCACTTGTAATAAAGTTGAGCGTCGTTGCCATATTGGGATGAATCATACCTGAGCCTTTAGCCATACCGCCGAGCGTGCACTTAACACCGCCGATTTCAAATTCAACAGCATATTCCTTTTTAATTGTATCAGTTGTCATAATGGCAGTTGAAGCTTCCTCGTTCTTGCCGTAATAAAGCTCTTTTACAAGAATAGGAACCGCCTTTTCAATCGGCTCAATCGGAAGCACCTGACCTATAACACCTGTTGAAGCAACAATAACCTGCTCCTTAGGAATGTTAAGCTCATTTGCCACAAGCTCACACATTTTGTCCGCCTTTTCAACACCGTCGGCATTGCAAGTGTTGGCATTTTTTGAGTTAGCGATAACTGCAATCGCTTTGTTTCCGCTTTTTTCCAAGTTCGCTTTTGTTACAAGGATAGGTGCGCCTTTAACCTTGTTTTGAGTATAAACTGCCGCCGCATTGCAAAGCACATCACTTGTAAAAAGGCAAATGTCGTTTTTATGCTTGATTTGTGGGTCGAAGTTTTCAACATTAGGTTTTTTTATTCCGCAATATGTGCCGCTTGCTTTAAAGCCCTTTGCCGCGCATATTCCGCCGTCAATATATTTCATAATTATCATTCTCCTATATTAAGACCTGTTTTTTCGTCAATCCCCATTGCAATGTTAAGGCATTGAATGGCTGCGCCCGAAGCGCCTTTGCCCAAATTGTCAAATCGGGATGTGATGATAATTCTGTCATCGTTTCCGTTAATTTCAATTTCCATATCGTCACGGTTTGCAAAATTATTTGAACCAATCATATTCTCGCTGTAGCCGAGAGGTCTGACCTTGACAATGTCACTGCCGTTATAATGCTCGGCAAACATTTCATAAATATCCTCTTTAGTATATTTTTTACTCATCTTGTCCGTATAAAGAGGAATGTTTACGAGCATACCTTGCGGATAGTCACAAATAATCGGTGTAAAAATAGGCTCTTTTGAAAGATTTGAAATTGCCTTCATTTCCTTAAGATGCTTGTGCTGCTGCGTAAGCGCATAAATTCTCGGCGAGTCAAGCTCCTTATCTCTGTTTTTGTCCTCATATTGCGCAATGCCCTTTTTGCCTGCGCCTGTGTAGCCACTCATTGCAAAGCAAACAATGTCATAGTCGTTTGAAATAAATCCGCTTTTTACAAGTGGATAAACTATAGAATTAAATCCGCTTGCATAGCAGCCCGGAACAGCAATCCGATTGCTTGTTTCAATCTTATTTCTAAACTCCTCAGAAAGTTCCGCAAAGCCGTAAGCCCAATCAAAAAGTGTTCTGTGTGCCGTTGAGGTGTCAATGATTTTTACATTGTCGTTTTCAACAAACTCAACCGCCTCAATTGAAGCCGCATCGGGAAGGCAAAGGAAAGTAATATCACTTTCGTTTATCATTTTTGCTCGCTCTTTTGCATCTTTTCTCTTTTCGGGGTCAATAAGTAAAAGTTCAATATCATTTCTGTTTTCAAATCTTTGATAAATCTTAAGACCTGTTGTTCCGTCTTTACCGTCAATGAATATTCGTTTCATTTTTATACATTATCTCCGTTAATTATTTTCTATTGTTTTCTATTATACACAGTGATTTTGTAATGTCAATAGTTATAGAAAAATTGTTATAAATATACATAAAAATGAATAAATATGCGTATAAAACGTATATCGCAAAATTATTTTTAAAAAGAGAATTTTTTTGTACTGTCACTTGAAAAAGATGAAAAATCGTATAATATTGATAAATTAACAGGTATATCCTGTGCCACCCGAAGTCCACCCAAATATAATATAAAGAAAGGATAATTTTTATCAGCAAGGATATTTTGATTTCTTTGGTTTCAATGCTCGGTACGGTCATAGGCACATTTGGAGGTATTTTAACCTCATCTAAGCTTACATCTTTTAGAATTGAACAGCTTGAAAAAAAGGTTGATAAGCATAATAATTTCGCAAGCCGAATGCCCGTTATCGAAGAACAAATTAAGGTTATAAATCATAGAATAGACGACTTGGAAAGGGAGGCAAAAAATTATGAAAATCACTAAACAAACATTAAACAGAGCTTTAAGAACGTTTATCCAAACTGCTATAGGCTATGCGGCAATTAACATTGTGACAATCGATTTTTCTGCATCAAAGCAGGTTCTTAAATCGGCGCTTATCGGTCTTGGTGTTGCGTCTGTTTCGGCAGGCATTTCTGCAGTAATGAACTTGGAAAAGAGGTGCGGCAATGACGTTTGATTCTTTTGTTAAAAGATATATCGGTAAGGCGGTTGATTACGACGGCGTTGCGGGAGTGCAATGTGTCGACCTTGTTAAGCTTTATCTTTATAAAGTTTTCGGCATACGTGCAGGTGCGTGGGGAAATGCAAGAGATTATTGGCTTGATTTTTCATCACACCCAACTATGACCGCAAATTTTATTAAAATAAAAAATACACCCTCTTTCATTCCGAAAAAGGGCGATATAGTTGTGTGGAACGGAGATATTTCAACGAAAAATAATTACGGCCATATTGCAATTGCAACAGGGGAGGGAGATACTAATACATTTTATTCTTACGATTCAAATTGGAATAAAAAAGAAATGCAAAAGGTAAAGCATACCTACTATGCACTTTACGGCGTTCTTCGTCCTAAAAGCACAAGAGTGCTTTCCAATCCTCCTGATATTGCGCTTGGCGACTATTCGCTTACAAATGTTCGTGGAATTTATAAAGGCGCAGGGGCTAAAACAGGAAGGAAAAAAGTTAAAGAAATAACTAAAAATGCAAAAAAATCAGCAACATCAAAGAAAAAAGATGATGCTGCATATCTTAAAGCGGGAACTGCCATTTCCGTCCTCGAAACAAAACTTATTTCAACGGGTAATCTCTGGGCACGTATCCCCAGCGGCTGGCTTTGCGTTTGGGAATATGAAAAAGATAAGTTGTTTATAAAATAGTATGTTATGGGTAAGGAATTTTCCTTGCCCATAATTTTTGCTTAAATAAAAAAGTAAAAATATCAAAAATTTTAAATAAAAAAGAAAAAATATCAAAAATTAATCTTGACATTAAAGCCAACATACTATATAATACATTTCGCAATGGCCCGGTAGTTCAGTTGGTTAGAACGCTAGCCTGTCACGCTAGAGGTCGACGGTTCGAACCCGTTCCGGGTCGCCATTTTTGCTGATATGGCTCAGGTGGTAGAGCACATCCTTGGTAAGGATGAGGTCACCGGTTCAAGTCCGGTTATCAGCTCCACCATAAAAGCCCCGAAAACGCTTGTATTTATGCGCATTTCGGGGCTTTTTCTTTGTCTTTTTTCAATTAGACAAAATCCCCTTGAAACCCCCTTACACTCCGCCAAAGTGTGTAAAAAGTGTGTAAAAAATGAGTAGTTAAAAATGTATTTTGACTACTCATTTTTTGTATTTTTTTATAAATTTTGAAAAAAAGTCTTGACATATCACCCAATGAGTGATATAATATAATTGTTGAGAGGGAGAAGCGTTCTCGTTCTTGACAATATGGTGGCAAGTGCCAGAAAGGAGAAAATAATGGCTGATGATATGACAAATGAACAATTTGACAAGTTTATTAAATTAATAATCACAATCGCAAACGACAGTGATTCGAAAGAAGAATTCATAAAAAAAATAGAAGCCTTAACTGAAAACAATTAAGACTTCAATCGCAAAAGTTGCTTTGAGTGGTACTTGCCGCCACTCATCGCACCTTTAATATAACACAATTAAGCAAAAAAGGCAAGATATATTTAAGGAGATTATTATGACTATCAAAGAAGCAAGATTGGCTAAGAATTTAACTCAACAAGCGGTGTCGGAATACCTTGGCATTTCAAAAAGAAACATCGAAAATTGGGAAACCGGCAAAAGAAAGTGTCCTGATTGGTGTGAGAAGCTTATAATAGATAAAATTTTAAGTTACAACGCAAGCAATCAATATACCGTGATTTATGCAGACCGACAGGGCTTACACGAGATATTCAGTAGTGATGATTATAACGCTTGTGAAGAAGAAAGAATCAACTTTTCTAAAAAGATAAATCCGTCTGTCAAAGGAATTACTGAAGATTGTTATGTCGTAAGCAGGGCTGAGCAATGCCAAAATAATTTGCGAAATTCAGCATTAAATATATATTTGTCAAAATTAACACCTGAGGAAAAAAGTGAGATTGTCGAAATTGACGGAAGGAAATTTAATAAAGCAGTAATGAATTTCGCTGAGCTTTTCAATAATATTATTGAAAAGGATAATTAAAGGGTGTATTTATGAATATTATTCACATCGATGAAAAATCATATAGTCAACTAATGACTTGGAAAGCTGAAAATCACGAATTAATCAAAGCAGTATCTCCTTATAGCCGTTACTATTTCGAAAAAGTTCAAGTTGATTTTGGAATTTATCCTAATAATAATGGCAAATTGCTTGTAGCATATTTTGAGAAAAAGCACGATTATTTAGAATTTCGTGTTAAATATGACAAAGTGCAAATTGCCAAAGGCAAAATAGAAGCTGCACCTGAAGGAGTTAACGACTACGGCATTCATTACCGATTAAACGACAGCGTTGATAATAGCGACAAGATTCAGCACATTCTTTATATGATAGTCGAAAGCTATATTTCGGCTAATGCATTAATTCTTTACGGCAATCTTGTCGACGGCTCTTCGACGACCGTCAGGGCAAGGAGCGATGATGCCGATAAACATTATTTTATTAAGGAATTTCAAAACAAACTTTATGCCGTCACTTCACATACTCACCGTTCTCCTGAGGGAATATTCAGCGTAAGAGGACATTTCCGAAAATACAAAAGTGGCAAAGTAATATGGATAGACGAATTTTTAAAAGGCAATAAAGAAAAATAGCAAAACAAAAAGCCCTCGGTTCTTAATCAAACCGAGGGCTTTTTTTATTTATAACTATTTACTTTTGCATAGGCTACTCTGCCGGTCTTAACGACCTTAACCTTATCAACACTTGCGCTGATATGCTTTTGAACGATTATTTCAGTTTTTGGCAGATACTCAAATTTAATTCCTGTAAGTTTTTTATTTTTATACAAATATGTTTTGCCTTTTAATCGGTAGTGCTTGCCGACGGTTGTTTTATATGTTACCTTTTTCGGTTTATCAGCAACAACCTTGGTTGATGAAAGATAAGCTGTGCTTACCCAACCTTTTGTCGGAGCAGTGATATAAGACCACGAGCCACTGACCTTGGAAACAGTTACCTTTGTGCCTTTTTTTAATTGAGCTAATACCTTTGACGATTTATTGGCTTTTGCTCTGACATTGAGCGACTGTGACTGAGTAGCAACATACTTGGTAACATTCTTCTTTTTCGTTGAGGTTTTCTTTACATAATCATTTGAGAAAATCCAATAATTAACGGTGTTGCCATATTTTTTAAAATTTTTCTCACTGACGAAAACAGTGTTACCACTAAGCTTAGCACCTGCAGCCTTTCTGCTCGGTGTGCTAAATTTTCCAACATAAGAATAAGGGTCGTAAACGGAGATAGTACCACCATTATAGCCAACAAGCACGATATAGTGACCTGAGGTTGTGAAAAGACCATAATTACAAGAGGCAACGATAAAATAATCAGATACACCGTCCTTGTTCTTATCCTTTTTCAAATAGTTTAAGGCTTTATCAATATTAGAAGTAGTAGAGTATTCTTTGAAATCAAAGTAGTCAGCAACAAAAGACCAAGCCGACCACGCAGTTCCGTTTGATTTTGTGCGATAGCCGTTATCAACAAAAAGCTTTGCCATTGTAGTTGGAAGAACAGCACCTTTTGAGCTTGATACAACCATAGCAGCTGATGTAGGCCCACAACCACTTGATTTAATCGTCTGCGTTTTGTTTTTTGAGCTTGTATAAGGTTTTTTCGCCCACCTGATGTCAGCTTGATTGTAATAGGTAAGACCGGTGCAAGTACCAAGGAGTGCTTTACCTTTGCCGGTGTTTGTGCCGTCGTAAGAAATATTTTCCTGTTCAACAACAGCGTCCTGCTCAATCAAGCTTTCATCAACAACTGTGCTTTCATCTTTAGGATTTGCGATAATAGGCTTATCAGTGCCGACATCAACACCGTCTTCAACTTCATCCTTTGTTTTTTCGGCTTCTGCCTTAACATCAGCAGAAATAGTAACTTCAGGTTCGGTTGTTTGCTCAACGGTAGTCGTTTCTGTCGGTTTCGTTGTGTTTTCGTTATTTGAATTATTGCAGCCGCAGAAGATTGATATAATCAAAAGCAACGACATTATCACGGACATTATTGCTTTATTTCTTTTCATTGTTCTTCACCTCTTCCTCAATTTCCAAAAATGATTTAATTGCATTTTTTACCGATTCGAATACTCGTTTAAAAAGCTTATCATAGCCATACATTGCACCGTAAGCAATAAAGAACGAGCCGACAATTGCGCCGACAATGATATACCAAACAAGCTTGAACGGTACAATCTGACTTGCCGCAATGACTGTAACAAGGGTTAAGAATAAGGAAACACCGAATACAATCAAATTATAAACGATATTTTCCTTATCCTTAAATACGGATTTGATGATTTCTGTAATAATTTGCACGGCTAAAATAAGCAGCGCAACGATAATAAGCGATATACATAATGTTTTCATTGTTTTACTCCTTTTTATTTTAATCTATCTTCAAGGTCTTTTATTCGGTGGTCTGCAACTTGCACCTTGTTCTCAAGCACCGGCACACGCTGCGCAAAGTTATTATGTTGTCGAACCTCTCTTGTAAGCTCTTCTATTTTTGTGTCGGTAACAGCCTGCTGCGTTTTCATATCTGATTGTATTTTTCGATTGTTGCTGACATTAGCAACAACAACACCCAAAAACGACAATCCGCCTGTTATCAATGCAACAAGAATTTCACTTGTCATATTTCCACCTCATATCTTTTTAAAATAGTAGTCAAGCAAGTCTTTTGCCGCCGCAATACTACCGGCCTCGTCATTCGTATATGTTTTACCGGTTATATCATTAAGTAACGGATAGTCGGAAACAACTGTAGGATTGCTCCCAACGAAATTCGACCTGCCACTACAATAATACGTTTCGTTATTGTATTGAAATTTGGTATTACTGCTGACTGTACTGCCTGCATAAAAAGTAACGCAATCCTTGTTGGTGCTGACAAGCAATGAGCCGTAATTATCTCCGAGTTTAATCACGCAGACAATTGCCGAACCCCAATTGCTCTTAGTATAGTTTCTGCCATTAATTGTCGCTATAAGCGCTCCTGAGGCATATCTTTCCAACTCACTTCTGACATCCGGCGGAACATATTCAACAATTTCGTAATCAGACAAATCAGTGCTAAATTTATTAATTAAATAATCACGATTATTTGTATATTTTTTATCCTCAAAATCGTAATCTTCCAAGCATTTTACTCTGTCTGCTGTAACGAATTCGCTCATCCACGCTTCGGAATATTGAAATTTCATACATTTGGGTATATAAAACAATACCGAACTGTTGTTTCTAAAGAAGTCAAGATAATAGCCTTCGATTTTTGTTATATCATCCTTACTCGGAAATACCAGAGCCTGCAAATTCGTGCATCCGTTCATTGGGTTATATCCGCTTTTTACGGTTGCGCTTCCACTTTTGTTAAACGTTATACTTTTCAACGATGCGCAACCGTTAAACACATAATCGCCCTCGATTATACTCAGCCGTGGAAAAGACAATGATATAAGCGAACTGCAATTTTGAAATGCATTACCGTAAATGTGTAAATTAGCACCTGAAATAACCGCTTTTTCCAAAGCCGAGCACTCAGAAAAAGCACCAATTTTGACTATAGTACATTGAGGTAAATTGATTGAGCGCAAACCTCTGTGCAAATAAAACGCCCACTCTCTTAATGATTTAATTTTTCCTTTTGTATCATCAATCGACCAATCGTTATTTGGATTAACAACACTCGGCTGAATATAGCTTTGCAATATGCTTAAAGTATCAATTGTTTTAAGTCTTTTAACCACGTCATCAAGCGTTGCGCTACTATCAAGCTTATCTGTTTCATCAACAAGATTATTCACAACGTCTATAAGTTCTAACCTTTGCTGATTTAGTTTTAATATACAATCTGCTGTTGCTGCCATTATTCTAAGCCTCCTATAATCTGTTTCAGTTGGTCGTTCGCAATATCACCTGTAGCTACTGCCGATAACACACCATTTTCGAACTTTAGTCCGTTGCCGAGCGTAACAGCTCTGAATTCGGGACGTCCGATTTCTTCTTTAGTCGAATATACAAGGCCGCCGGTTCTTGCGCAGGGAAGGTTAAGTAAATAATCGTCAATCTTGTAAGCAGTACCCTGAGCGCCTTCTACCATTTCCCAGAAGGTTGTATCGTATTCAGTAGCGTCTATAGCGAATCCTAACTGACCCGACCATACGTCGATAGGATTGTATTTGTAATTAGCATCGTCAGGAATGTTCTTGCCAATATCGCCGATATAAGCGATGTCGCATAAGCATTCCGTATCTGTTTTGCTGAATTTGACATAGATTGTGTCGCCTTTGTTTACCTTGATTTCAAGAGGTGTAAAGTCTGCCACAGCTCTCGGATGACCTAAGCGGAAAATTCCGTTAGCATATATGTTGTATTTTCCGCTTACTTTTATGGTATTTCCGAGTCCTGTACTGTCAAGGGTCATTGTTTTAAGAAGAGCGTTTCTTGCAAAAGTCGATAACAATTCGACAGTAGTTTTTTTGGTTGATGGACTTGTATAACTAATTGAATAAGTACCTAAATCGCTAAGCATATCTTTAACTTCTTGCGTTGTGATATGGTTGCAATCGTCATTAAACCAATCTCCAGTGCTTAAATCTTGAACGTAATAAGTATTATACGAATCGAAAACTTGGGCTTCGCCGCCGGTACCGGTAAGGATTAATATGCCTGCGTATAAGTCCGCAAGCAAACTTCCGTCCTCTTTTTTGCAATTTATGTCACTGTTAACGAAATATAAACTGCTTTCCTTAAGGTCACTAACCTTGAAATCTTGGCTTAGAATTGTGATAGGTTGGTTTTTTAGTAAAGTGTAGTCGGAGACTTTGAGGATATCCTCAATGCTCTTCTGAGCTGTTTTGCCATTAAAAACGCCCAACAAGGTATCATCCTTGTTAGGCGCTCCAATTGATTTAATTGCATCCGATATTTTTTTTAGTTTCATTTTGCTGCCTCCTTAAGCTACAGGGTACGTTGCCTGAAATCGTATGTGCGTGTCTTTTTCAAGGAGAAAGTTTCCAAACGAGTACAATAAAACTTGCCCGTCAGGTCGAATTAATACGGTAACTATTTCTTTGTTACTGCAAATACCTATTACCGATAGCTGATTTGCAGGTCGCATTTCTCTTGGCAACACTAATATCCATTTGCCGGTCATTTCCTCACCGATAAGCTGAGTTGGTGTTTGAAAAGTGATTGTAACCATAGCAATTCCGTTTTTACGATAAAATTGACCATTGTAAAAATTTTTAAAGTCAGAAAGATTTTCCACTACGCTTGAACTGAAATCCTCTAATGGCTCAATTCCTATTTTTTTCAACGACGATACTCCTGTACCGCCTCGCTCAACACCTAACATACCTGATGTTATATCAATAGCAGAATGGACGTGAGCTGCTTTCGCAGCGCCGATAGTATCACAGTTGATATTATGAGGATTATTTGCACTTGTGTGCTTGGCAAAATCAGATTTAGAAGCATAATCTTCAAATTCATCAAGTGTAATCGTTACGTTTAAATCATCAGAATAATTAATCCCGATTTGGCAGATATATTTATTTAAAGCGTTGTTGGAAGTGTAAGACGGAATGTGATTAGCAGTTTCTTTGTTGTTATAGCCGTATAAAACCATACCGTTTTCAGTATTTCCGTCGCTTTTAGTGACTGTTGCAAAATATCCGATTTCAGTCCAAAAAAAATCGGAAGATACTTTTTTATTATCAAATTGAAATTTCAAATTCAAAGTGTTATCAATTTGTTTTTGTGAGATAGCCTTTGTGTTCAATTTAGTATCAGCTAATGCAGTCACCTTTGAAAAATCCGATGGCGGTATTTCAGCTCCGCCGATTTCAATTGAATTAAATCCAATACTGCCGCCGGCTAAACCGTGAATAAGAGCAGCTTTTCCGAATTCAGTTAAATAAAATTCAAAAGCCATATTTATTCCTCCTCAATAAAAATGTTTCCTTCATCGTCAACAAGAATACAGTCATCAAGTGCAATGAAGGTAATATCGCCAAAATCATCATTAATCGTCGCAGTACCTATATTCGTTTCGATTTGCACTCCTGCTGCTATTGAGCAGGAAAGTTTTTTATCATAATTCGATGAGTTAAGTATTTCAATTGCTTCGAGTGAAGAACGAACATTTTTGATTTTTTCGATTTTATTCTTAATATCGTTTAATAGTTTTTCGTCAACTTCTCTGTTCTCGGAAATGTTAAGAAAAATTTTAAAGTTATATGGATTGCCGTTATAGTCATACCATTCGGCGACGTCTGCTTCTTCATTAAGAGTATTAAGATATTCTTTAATGATATTTGTTGTGCCGATTTTTTGATACGTAAGCATAGTTGATTTGACAAGATTTCTTTTTGTTTTTAAATCAAGCGCTTCATCATAATACGGTGTACGGTATTCGCAAGCGAGATAATCAATTATTTTCTCGGATACGTTGTCAATATTCACGGTAAAATTCGCATTGTCAATGTATTTTTGCAAAAGATATAGCGAAAAAGTAACCACATTATTAAGTGCCTTAATTTCAACAGTATCAAAACTTGACGGCAATAAATCGGACAATTTGACGTCGAGAATATTAATCATCCTCAATACCTCCGTATGTTATACTTTTATTTGCCAACTGCGGTACTTCTGTTTGATTGCATGCTTGATAAATCGGCGATGATACGGCTACTCTTTTTGCCCCAGCAGCTATGATTTTTTCAATCAATTTATCCGGGTTGATATCTCGACCGATTTTGGAATTTTGCCACAATATATATTCGTCAATGGCTTTTTCAACATTCCTTTTGATTAAGAGTGCCTTAGAACGTTCGGATTTGTTGATATAATACGTCAAATTTATATCATATTTCTTTACACTCGGCGCAGCAACAACAACTTTATCTGTAAGTGTTTTTATACTGTCTCCATTCAAATATTCTTGAAGCTGAGTAATCAGTTTTTCTTCAGGAATAACACCGTTTTTTAATAACACAATAATATTGACAACCGCTGAGCCTACATCTGACGTGGCAATTACATCGGCTATATCATTTGAAAACAATTTACAATGATATATATACGCATCTGCCGAGCCTGTGGTAGTATAAGAAGACGGTGCAAGAAACACTCGCTCTCTCAGGCTGTCGTCGTCTTCTTCGTCTGTACCACTGGTCGAAATCGTTGTGTTTACGACTTCACTAATATAGGCTACAGGGTCAACAAGTGTTGTAATTTCGCCTATTTGAATATTATTGCCGAGCGTTCCGGATTCGGTGCATACGCAAGAAATAACTATATCAGTATTTCCTGCTGCAATTTCTTCGGAATTTTGTGTTTCAAAATAGATATCCGAGTCGTTTGACACTCTCGTACCTTTAGGAATGAGAGTAGACGAGTTTCGTGCAGCCTCAAGCGAAAATTTAACATTTACAGTTGCTGCTTTTGCCGTTTTTCTCACAACGCCTTTTTCAGCCGCTTTATTATCAAGATATTCGCCATACGCATATTTAAGGGTGTTTTGCTTTCCTGCACGGTCAATACATTGCAAATTTTGATAAAGTATGAGTGCAATTGAATTAATAATAATTCTGAATTTATCTGCTTGCGGCAAAACATATTTATTGCCTGTAATTGCTGTTATTGAATTTTCATATTCACTAACAAGCTTTTTTTGTAATTCATCGATTGTCATATCATCGATAAAGCTTATTTCAGGCAAATTTTGCAATTCTTCAATCATTCTTCATCCTCCTCGATATCTTCTTCGTCAAATTCGTCGGCATCGTAATCATCTTCATCGGCATAATAATAGTCGTCTTCATCCGTTGATAAATCGTCCTCAACCTCTGCATCTTCTTCCGCAGCATAATCTTCATTATAGCCTACCTTAATAATCGGTGTGAGCGTTCCGTCGTCAGAAGAAGAAAACTCCACTGAATTAACGATTAATTGAGGAATGTATTTTTCAACCTTTTCCATAATTTCAACGCTTAATAAAGCTGTGGCAACGTCAGGAGGCTTAGAAAGACAAGCACTGTCAATTCCAAAATCACGGTCAAGAGGTATCGTACCGGCAATGGTTGAGCATAATGTGGATATCTGCTCTTGATACGATTTGATGATTTCGTCGCCTGCATTATTTAAAATTACATTGCTTGATAAATTCATCATCGATACTCCTTAAATGTTAAAGACAGGGTAAGCCTTTGGACTTTTCCTGCATTTGTAATAATGTCATATTCTTCGCTTATGTCCGTCAGTACAAATTTATTATTTGATATAGCTTTTCCTGCAATAACAAGCTTTGCTGCCGTTCCATTATTAAGAGCCTTGTGAAATTTTTCGGCTTCCTCTATCGGCTTTACACCGAGTGTTGCATCAAGAATAATTTTGCATTCGACTGCAATTTGGTCCATTCCTTGAAATTCCATTTTGGGCACTTTTCCGATAATATCGTGAGTTGCCCAACGGCTTGAGCGTTTCACACTAATATCGCTAAGCGAGAATATTTTTGAACTTGAAACCTTGAATACACTTCCGTTCCAAGAGCCTATTGAGTTACTCATTTGCTTTTACCTCTTTTTCAATAGGAGTTTCACTAACGACCTTTATATTCGGTGCTTTAATTGTCAAAGTGTTGTTTTCAAACAGTATGTATGCTTCAGGCGATAATTCTTTAAAATAAACATCTTTTCCCGAATGCAGCGGTTTGTTTGTTTCATTCCAAAATGAGCCGAGAATTAAGCCGATTGATGAGCCGTTTGATAAATAGGCAACGGCGACGTAATCATCTGCTTTGGGCATCTTATATTCGCCGTTGAAAGAAAGACATGGCATTTTGGCCGTAACGGCATTGCTTTCTTCCTCATATATCACGCTTACCATTCCTGTTTTATAATTTACCGTTGAGACCTTTCCGATTCTTAAGTCCATAAGCATTCACCTTATTTCTTTTTCTTTGGCTTAGGAAGTCTTTGAACGATTTTGTAGCATTCAAGGTTCACCTCATAACCGTTATTAGGCGAGCAATTATGCTTAACCTCTTTAATGGAATACTTACCGTTCAATTTTCCGAAGCCTGTCAGCTTAATATTTGCCGTCGCAATAAGCTTGGGGTCGGGAAGGGTAGTAAAGCTTATTGTTGTTGCTTCTTCGTTAGAATTATTAACAGCGGCATAAGCTCTTTTAAGTGCATCTGCTTTGTTGCTTGCTTCGCCCTGAGACGTAAGCCACCTGCTGCCTTTGCCGACTTTAACTTTTATTGTTTTATTCGTTTTAGGGTTAGTGTATGAAAATTTGCACCCGGTATAAGTGCCTGAAACGGTCGTGTTAAAACTCCAATTCGAAACCTCTTTTTCATCAATTGTTTTTACAGCTTTCTTTTTTTCGTATTTGGCCTTGGAATATATAACAAGCTTGCTTGAATAAATCTTGATGCCATAAGCGTAAGCCTCACATAACGATTTCAAAAATGAGCCGTCCTCGGTTTTCTTCTGTTCAATATTTTTAATCTTGACAGTACCGCCGTCATAAACAAGCTTCATTTTATATCGTTTTGCGATTTTCCTTGCAATTTGCTTCAGGGTTACATTTTTCCAAGTCTTTGTACGCTGCTTTGTTGAAAAAGAGCTGTTTGCCGGTTTTGAAACCATATTAATTTTTGCCGTAAGCGGTCTGCCTGATATTGAAAAATCGTCAATGACAAATTTGCCGCAATTAAGCGTTTTTTTGTCTTTATCCTTTTCCCAATTGTAAGTGTTGATTTTCAGTTGATATTTTTCGCCTTTTTTTGGCAACCAACCGTTTAAAAATTTCTTATCAATGTTGGACAAAGTAATCGATGCACTGTCGCTTTCACCACTTGCGACATCCGTATATTCAAGAGATTCGCAATAATCGGTCATAAGTCGGTCTTTTTTAGAAGTTTTGCCGAGTTTTTTGATACTCACGGTTGATTTTCGTGGATTACTCAATCGTCAGACCTCCAATCAGGATATGTATCTTCTCCTTCACTTTCAACCAAAGAAAGAGCCGGAGCGGATAACTCCACTCCGGCAGAGAAAATGCAGATATCAAGCTTTGAAGGATTATTGCGCATAAGCACATCAACATACTTTTCATCGTTATAAATCTTTTTGGCAATAATATCCCAAGTATCGCCCAAAACGGTTGTATAAGTTGTGTTATCCATAAGTTCTCCTTAAAGCCGAATTCGTTTTTTCTTTTTAAGATATTCATTCATAAATCTTTCAAACTCTGTTTGACTCATTTTTACAGCTTCCTTAACGTCATTCTTGTCGGCATTGCCTTGAATTATAATCTGCGGCGAAAAAACAATAGTCGGTGTATCACCGTTATTATCATTGCCGTCGCCCTTATTTCCGCTCTCAATCTTATTAGCAAGTTCGGCAATTCGGTTACTCATTACCGAGAAATTAGGATTGAATGTGTTTGACAAATTATTCCACAGACTGTTAAGAGGAAGTATCGCCTCTGCTCCTGCTTCGCCGACAAGGTGATTTGCGCCGTTGATTGACGGAATAACAGTAGGCGACGTAAATACACCACCTGCTGCGTGCGCTGCCTGAATTGTCGGAATGATTGTAGAGCGTGGGAAAATACCGCCGCTTGCGTGTGGTTTTGCTCCTGAGCTTGAAGCGGAAACATTCGCTGTTATTTTCCTTGAAAAAATACTTTTAATGCTCTTAAAGATATTTTTAACAGTCGCAATCAAGGAATCTTTCATTGAAAGAAGCCCTGATTTTATACCGCTGATTATATCCTTACCGAGTGTGCTCCAATCATAATTTTTAAATGCATTAACCAAAGCAATAATCAATTGCGGAACAGCCGCAATTAATTGAGGTAAGGCTTGCAATAATCCTACCACAAGAGCGCTGATTAAAGATATTGCTGATGTAGCAAGCAACGGTGCATTTTGTGCAAGACAAGTAATCAACTCGGTAATAATCGCAATTACAGCCTGAATTATGTAATCCAAATTATTCATAATTCCGTTAATCAAGGCATAGAGCAGTTCAATTCCTGCTGATAAAATAATTGGTAAGTTTTGAAGAATACATTGAATAAGAGTATTAATAATCAGCATTGCGCTTCTTGCAATTTGCGGAAGATTTTCAAGTATTCCATAAACAAGATTGAGAATTAATTGAATGCCTATTTGTAAAATTTGCGGCAATTCCGAATTAATCACGCCGCATAGCTCTGTGATTAACATAGTCGCAATGCTAAAACACTGCGGTAATCCACTCACTATGCCGTCGGCTAAAGCCAACACGAAATCTAAACCTACATCAAGAATCTGTGGTAACAATTTCAAAGCATTTGATATCAATTGTTTTAGTCCTTGGAAAAATGTTTTTTCTATTGTAGGCAATTCGCTTTGAAGTGCTGTAATGAGCGATATTAAAAGTGTGCCTGCAAGAGTAAGCAATTCAGGTGTGATTTTCGAAGCGCCGGCAATTAATTTCGAAAAGACCGACGTAGCGGATTTTGCAATATTGTCAGACGATTTTTCTATTCCTAATATAAACGAAGTTATTAAGTCAACAGCCGAATCGGTAAGTTTTGGGGCTAAATCCGAAACGTAATTAACAGCTTTGCTAAGAACGTTTCCAAATTCACCGACAAGACCCTGCAATCCGTTTTTCTTAAAAGCCTTGTTTAAGTCGCCAATGCATTCTGTGGCGAGCTGAACGCCTTCTCTTACTCCACCACCAATGTTTTCGTATATTTCAATACCAAGACCTTGTAAAGCACTTGTAAATAATGCCAAGTCGCCTTCAAGATTGTCAAGCTGAGTTTTATACATTTGGTCGCAAGCACCGGCGCTTTCAGATATGGTTTTTTCTATTTTTGAAAAATCATCTCCGGCTGCTTTCATCATAGCTCGCGCTGATGCTAAATCTCGTTTGTTGAACAATGTGGCAAGAATACCGTCTACCTGCTGATTTGTCATACCTTTGGTGGATTTTTGCACATCCGAAAATATATCATTAAGGCTTCTTAAATTACCTTTTGCATCGTAAACATTAACGCCTAATTTTTCGAGTTGCTTCGCCGCTGCATCAGTAGGTGATTCGAGAGATAACAGCATATTTCTTAAATGCGTACCGCCCTCAGCGCCTTTGATACCGTTATTTGCAAGTATACCTAACGCCGTATTAAGTTCTGCAGTACCGCCTTTTAAATTCGCAGCTGTACCGCCTACAGTAAGGATTGCTTCGCCCAGCTGTTTAACGTTAGTGTTTGTTGTTGATGCACTCTTAGCAAGTTGGTCAGAAAAAGTTGACAGATTTTTGTTATTTGCTTCAAGATTCAGCGCTGACATTGCATCAGTAACCATATCTGAAGCGTCGGCTAAATCCATTGCTCCGGCTCCGGCAAGTTTTAATGTATACGGAAGTGCTGTAGCCGCTTGGTCTGCTGAATAACCGGCAAGAGCCAAATAGTTTAAACCTTCAGCCGCCTCAGAAGCAGTGAACGCTGTTGATTCACCCATTTCCTTGGCGGCTGTTTCAAGTGTTTGGTAATTTTTTAATCCGTCTTTTGTCGCTTTGTCAATTCCCATTGTTGCGGCAACTTGCGACATTGAGTTTTCAAACTCTTTGCCTGTTTTTATAGCTGCTGTTGTAACGCCTGCTACAGCCGTAGCAACAGCGCCCACAGCGGCGGCAGATACCTTAGCAACCGTTTTGATTTGCGATTGAACGGATTTTAGTGTTGAGCCGAAAGATTTATCGACTTTACCGGCAATTTTGATTGCCAGCTTCATTTCTTTACTTTTTGCGCTCATCGTACATCCTTTCGACATCTTCAGCTATTTGCACCAAATCAAAAATAGACAGGCTCGAATATAAATAATCGAAACCTGTCTTTAAATTGATTGAAAGACTAATAGCTAATTTTCGAAAGACTTCCGCTTGAGTCCATATTCCACCTAATCCTCGGCGTACAAAAAATTTGAAACAATGTTTTTAAGCTTCATTGAATCCTTTGCATCCAAGCCGGTGAAAAATTCAATAGGCAAATTAGTCACTTTAGCGGCAATGATTTGCGCATACGAAAGTGACATTTCCTGAAGGGCAACAACACCACTCTTAATAGCTTCACGGCTTGCCTCTGTCATAATAGCACCTGTTACATTTTCAAGCGGTGTTAAATCAACAGAATTAAAGGTCTGTCCTTCAAAATGGTATGGTTTATGGAAATCAAGTATTAGACTTTCATTTTCATTTTCTGTAGTTGAATTGACTACAACTGTTTTTGCATTTGCAATGTTTTTCTTTTCTTCTGACATTTTTATTTCTCCTTATAAATAATTTGATTAACATTGTGAATTGATTTCGGCCATAAGGTCATTGCCGTTGATTACACAAACGCTGTTAAGCTTATCAATTTCAATTCGCTTTTGACCGTTGAATTCGTGAAGATAGTAATTAAGAGACAATGTAAATGACGGATTGCCTAAGCCTGCTTGTTTAAGCGCACCAAGCTTGATTTTTTTAACGATTCCGCCCAAGACAACTCTTACGGGTACATTTTTGATTGTACCTGTTGCTGAATCGGTAACTTGCTGACTGCCTCTTAAGGTCATCGAAACGTTTTGGCCTGTCATAAGCGAATTAAAGAAATCGTCGTCAGCATTAATAAACGGAATCTCCTGTTCAATCGCATCAGTATGACCTACGGCGACTGCATCAACGGTACCCATTAAGCCTGCTGCCTCAATGCTTTCGCTCTTAAACTCGAATTCAGGAAGTGTTACCTCGGCAGTTACGCCTACTCTTTTCACACCGTTTTGGTAAGCGTTGAACATATTAAGTACATTAGTTCTATCCATAATATTAACCTCCTGTTAATGCGTTTTGAACAAGCGTCGGGTCAAACTCGAGCACATTTTCGATGTATTCCGCAGGTGTATATGGGCTGAATTTCTGATGAAATTTAATCTTACCGTCAAGAATATTGGCAATAGGATTTTCTGCTTCATTAAATTCGAGTTTCATACCTGCGACAAGACCCTGTGCAACAAGGCTGTTGCCTCGTAAATTTTCCGCATCGACAAGGCTCTCAATAAGCTTGTAATTGGTATTGTCGTCCACCTTATCGAAATAAGTTTTTATAAAGGTGTTGCCCTGCCAATTGAACATTCTTCTTACAGATATCCAACGGTCCTTAGGGTCTTTGTTGTCTGGATAGCAAGAAGTATTGTTGCCCCAAACTCTCCAGCTTCCGTTAATCGGAAGTGCAGTAACGATACCTTGAGCGTTCAGTGCATTTGCCTGATTGTCGTCAAGTAATACTTCTGTGCCGTCGTCGAGACAAGCGCTTTGAATAGGAATTGTTCTGTTAGACGGCGAATTTGACGGTATATCCGAATTTTCGGAGTCCATATAGCAAATTTCGGCGGCGAGAACGCTCGAAAAATGCATATTTTTTCCGGCATACATTACTTTCGGCCAAACCGAAATAGCGTATTTGCTCGAAAAACCGTTATTTGATTTAGCGTCTGCAACATCGGTATATTTCTTTGCCGCAGTTGCGCTGATATCAAGAATACAAATAAGCTTATAATGACCGTTAAGCTCAACGCATTTAGCCTGCATTACTGCAGCAACTGTTGCTAACTTGGAAAAGCCGGGTGCAAGAAGAATACCCGGTGTTAATCCGAATTTCGGGTCAACTTGTCTTAAAAGCTCAAGGCCAGTTTCTTTACCTGTTTTAGCATCAACACCGCCGATTACGTCCTCTGCCTTAACAGCAGTCGGGTCAATTTTTGTACCGCTGATACTGAGTGTAGTGTTTGAACCTACCGTTGTTTTGCCTGCTGCTGTAAGTGTAACAACAACATTGCCCTCGCTGTTAAATTCGGCAATATAGTGGGTAGTTGCTGTAAGCTTTGCTGATGAAGCGCCTGTTGCTGTTATATTAAGCGTGTCAAGTAACATTCCTTTTTCGGTAAGCGTTGCCTGACCGTCTGTAATTTTGCATTCAACCGCAGAAACCGTTTTTTTATGCTTCACAGGGTCAAGAACGTTAATAAAAACGACCGGCGCATTATTTCTCATTTTAAAATTCGCATCAATTGCTTCGCAAAGCGTATAGTTTTCGTAATCGTCACTATACCCAAGTGCAGATACAGCCTCTTCGTAGCTGTGCGCAAGAATAAGCTTGTTTACCGCTGAGGCAGGCTCAGCAAGCATATTAATCGGCGCTGTGCCAACAATCACTTGTAACCCTGACGAGCTTTCGACCGGGGTAACAAGACTTGTAGACTGTTCTTCAATGCCAATTCCGTGTTTGTATGACATTTATTTTTCCTCCTGATTATTATTAAAAAAAGACTTGACCTTGCGATAAAATGCATAAGTCGAGCCTTTTTTACTTTGAATATTTTTTAAAGAGATTGCAATTTCTTCGATAGGAACGAGCAATTCGTCAATTTCGGGGCATTTATCAATTGCTTTCGCAAGCGGCACGGTTATTCCATTATTAAAAACCGTACCTGTTGCAATAACATTTTTAATTGTTGGCCCAATATAAATTACAACCTCGTTAGATTTTGATTTACTCAGCAGAAATCATCCTCTCTTGTATAGCTTGGAATGGCGAAGCTCAGTTCAACACCGCCGAAGAAATAAGGATAGGTCTCAGTATCTCCGACGGTCCAATCGATTTCGCCGATTCTATAATATTTTTCCATTTTGGGATTAACGGCAAATCTTTCAATAATTCTTTGAATTATGATAAGCACATCGTCCGAGCCTACATAATTTTCATCATCGTTAAAAACGCAAATGAGTATCAATATTTTTACATCTTGTGTGCCGATACGATTGTCCTCGTGATGCTTTCCTGAATCCAATCTGATAATTAGATATGGCGCTGTTTGTTCTTCGCTGTTAGCGGAAAGCAAAGGCACATCGTTTTTATACACCTTTAAATTTGCAGGCTGGCCGTCTGTGCCTGTTATTTTGAAATTTTCAAACAAAGTTTCAAGCTCTTTTTTTAAATCGTCTTGAAATTCTCTTATAGTCATTATTCATAACCTCCAAGCACTTTTGAAATATGATAATCAAGCTTTTTACGCAAATAATCGTTGATTTCAGGTTCAACAATGCCGTAAACACGTTTTTCGTTTCCTATCATCATAGGAATACTGTTCGAAAAAAGAATTCTTATAGGCAATCTTTCTTTACCGCGTCTTTGGGCGATAGAAGCGTGACCGTTTGCAAATTTGGTTACAAAAGCTTTTATACCGTTTTTTTCAAGAGATTTTAAGCCACTGCTTTGTAAAACTCTTGCTTTGGTTTTTTTCTTACCTTTTGAATAACGATATTTAATAAGTTCAATAGGCTTTCCTTTGCTTTCGATAATTCCTTCAAGATTACTGTAATTAGCTTTTTTGATTGTCATCGACTTATTAAAGCCGCCTGATTTAATTGTATATGTTTTTTGAGCCTCCTGTGCAATTTCTCGTCTTGCCCAAGCTGCTGTTTCATTAATTGATTTTGCAATAACTTTAGGGGTTTTCGATTTTAAATCGCCGAGTCTTTTCTCAACGTATTTATAGCTATCGTCCAATTCGAGCACTACCACTTGAATACACCTCCAAAGTAATAGAATAGATTCCAGCTTCAGATACGGCATCTATGACAACATATTTCTTGCCGTCAATTTCAAGCAGACCGTCAATCCTCGGTAAATCGCCGAAATCTTCCGATTTCACATATATTAAAAGGTGACGTGTGTAAACTCCGTCACCCTTGCCGACATATTTGATTTCTCTGTCTACCGCCTCGTTATCATCAATAAGGCAATTCATAGGCTTTCCGCCGATTGTGTGCATTTCTGAGAATTCATCAACATTCAAAAATGTGCCGATATCCTTTTTTAGTTGGCTTTTAAAACTATTCATATTTTTAACCTGCGTTTTAATTTCTTTTAGGGATTCTGCCCTCAAGATTTATTTGAGATTTGCCGTTAATAGCGATTACTTCGACACCCGGTTGAGCACAAACTCTTTTTGCCTTTGGCAAAATATCAACCGGAAGTTCTTCAAGCCATTTGGCCGAGCCTGATTCTATCCAAGCATCGGCATATTCATCATTGTATGGCAGTTCTTCTCCCGGATGATAATATTTGTTTTCAAACAGGATATCTTTCTGTGCAACCAAATACATTAGCCTTTAAGCTTAACCTTGATAAGTTTTGCCTCGGCGGTTACGCTTTCGGCAGCATAACCGACAAGAAGATTACTTGTTGCCGTATCTGTAATGCCTGTACCGTCAAAATAAACGGCATCACCGATTGTGATTGCCGCTGTACCTGTTTTCGCAATTTCAAAAACGCCCTCAACGGCAATCGCACCTGTTGCGTTTGGTGCAATTGTTTCTTCAACAATGCCGATGCAGGACTGCAATTTTACAATGCTACCTGCTGCAAGCGGTGAGCTTGTTGTGTTTGTATAGTCGAGAGATTCGCCCCTCTGCCAATATGTAGCTGTAGCCATTTATACAACCTCCTTATTAAAGTTTAACGCCGTTGTTACGGACAGCCTCACGGTGGTCCATATAAGCAACACCCCAGTCGAGATAAATATCCCAAACAAGGCCAAGTGTACCTGATTTCTCAGAAAGTCGAATTTCAGGTGTTTCATTACCATTAAGGAAATCGACTTCAACAAAATTACCGTCACCGACGATAAACCAAGGGCAAGCATTTGAACCGGCGAGGGCGTTAAGTGTAGCATCCTCGATAATATCAATACTTGCTTCCATTTCAGAAAGTGGGTTAAACGCCTGAGTGTTGCCGGCAGTATTAATTGTCTGTGAATGGAAGATTTGTTTTAGAGTCATACCGTAACCGATAGGAACAACGATAGCCTTTGGCTGAATAAGACAAGGTTCGCCAAACTCATCTTTCTGTAACTGAAGAAGTTTGAGACCGGCTTGGATAGATTCAAATGTTGGCGCAGTGCCGGAAGTGATAACATTGCCGTGCTTTGCATCAAATATTTTAATGCCGTCAGGCATAGCAATATTGTTGTAAATTCCTGTATATACTTGTTTGTTTATAGTCTTATCAGCGGCTTCTGCGTGTCTCATCGGAATTGTTGTAACCATACCGATATCATCATTGATAAATGCCTGTCTTGTCATCGTGAACTGACGTCCATAAGTTTTAAGCTGACGAGAAGGACGTTTAGCATCTGTCAACATTTCCGATTTAAGTTCTCCGCCCTCAGGCACTTCAAGAAATTCGCCGGCTGTGCCTGCAACCCAATAGTTGTCGTTTTTCTTAAAGTCGGAAAGAGTACCAATTTTTGCAATTCTTCTGTAAGTTGTGTTCGCTCTCTTATGACCTTCTTGATATGACTTGTTAATTGTCTGCTCAACAATCGAAGGGAAAGCAGAAGTCGGGTTGAGATAGCCTCGCATCATATAACGATAGATTTCATCCGCACTCTTTAAGTGAAGATTTTTTTCGCTGCAGCCTTCTTTTTCCATACATTCAATTGCAAGACCTTTGAGTGACATTCCTCTAAGGTCTCTTGCGCCGTCTGAAGGATTTGAAAGAGTAATTCCTGACCTGAGCATAAACGCATCAGTTGCTGCATTTCTGAATTTATCCGCTTCGTCAGCTTCAACTCGAACGCTACCACTTGTAACGATACCGCCGTTATTGCTTTGGAGACGTTCAAGAATTGCAGCTCTGACACTATCTACGCTCGAGCCGTCATTAATAAAAGCGGTTGGGTCAACATCAAAGCTTCTGCAAATAGCATTAATGTCAATGCATCTCTGTCTTTCTTCGCCTGCTGCAAGGTTTCTTTGAGAATTGCCGCCACTCTGCGCCGGTGTGCCCTCAGGCTCGATATCTCGCTTTAATTCGTCAATTTGACTCTGCAAGCTGTCAAAAGAACGCTGTTCGTCCTCATTAAGACTTCTGCCGTTTTCAGCTTTTGCCTTATCAACAATAGCCTGCTGCTTCTTAATGAGGGCATTAAGTTTTTCTTTCTTGTTCATCTTGTTCATATTTAACCTCCTATAATGAACATTTATTTTTATTTATTTTGATTTGCGCTTCGGCGCAGGAAAAGCCTGCATTAAACGCAACTTCAAAATCTCTTGAAACGCCGACGGTAGGGTCGGCAGGAACGGAAACGATTGAAATTTCAAACGGTTCCCATTTGCGCGCAATATAGCACGGACCGGCAAAGCGTTTATCTGCTGATACAGAGTTAGCAGCAACATTTTCAATGCTTGTTATTCTGTAGCCGACAGAGGTGCTTTGCAAAGTTTTGTTTTTGACTTTTTCGTAAATTTCGTTAGATTTTTCGTCTTCGTCAAATCTGATTTCGGCAACGCCACGGTTATCCTCAATCCACGCTTTGAGCACTTTTCCGATAACAACATCCCTGTTGTGGTTAAAAAGAACACAACCGATTTCGTTCAGTCTTGTTAAATCGACTGCGCCGTCGGAGTGGTCGAGTATTTCAGTTTCGCCAAAGCGTGTGTATGGCTCTTCAGAGCTGAAGCTCAGTGTTACCGTTCTTTTTTCTTCGTTAATTTCACGAAGCTTAAACGGCAATGAGCGTGTGCCTATTGCCTTATTTCTTTTGTCCATATAAAATACCTCCTATATCAACGCCGACATTTTTGCCGTATTTGTTGATTTCGGCAATTTCCTCGAGCGTTTCCTTCCAATCCTTGCCCTTTTCAGCGCATAGCTCGGCAAATGTTTTTTGCATAGTGGAAAGTGCAATTTTGTCGGCGTTTGCTTCCTTAAGTGGGTCAATCCATTTCTTTGGCGATTTGACCCATTCGTGTTTAAAATATTTGTTTTTATTGCTCCAAAAATCAGGAATAATCACAGCACCACTCAAAACGCAGGAAATAACAAATGTTTCGTATATTTCGTCCATAGCGTTGTTAAGCTGCTCTATTTCTTCGCCGTAGGTTTCTTCGTCCTCAATTATTCCTTGACGTGCTGATGAGTAATTAGATTCGCTCATATCACGAGAAGTCGCTTCGTAGCTTAAGCCTTGACCCGATGCAATTAATCTTTGCTGAATTTTGATGAATTGAGCAGAGTCGGACGATTGTCCGCTTGGATTGACTACCTGAATTTCATCGCCTGCATTAAGCTCGGTTATCATACCGGGTGCAAGCGTTTTTTCGTTATAATTTGTAAGATTTCCACCGTTTGTGCCTGCTCTGCCTAAGCCTGTCCCGGCTGTCGGCATTACTCTTTTCACAAAAACGGACAAACAGGCTGCGATTCTTTCTTTTACCGAAACGGCAGTCATAAATTCAGTAATGTCACGAACCCTTGTAACTGACGGCGAAAGGTCGGATATTTCACGAATTTGCGTTGGTCGGGTTTTGGTGAAATAGAAAATCACATTTTTTGCTTCAATGTATTTTGGTGGCAAGAGAGTAAAGCCGTCGGGAGCAAATTGTCTAAACCAATAGCCTACCGGCTTGCTGAATTCATCAAATTCAATACCGTCTACTACTCTATTGTTTTTGGAATGAGCCGCTTTTTGCGTTAAATCAAGCGAGTCTACCTCCATAAGCTGAAGCTTAAAGGGGAGTAATCCGCCCTTCGAAAAAACCTTTACAAATAAAATACCGCCGTCAACCTTTTTTCTGACAGCGGCCATTCTTAATATTTCGGTGAAGCTCTGTGTGCCTGTGATATCGCAGTTTTTTGCTTTGCACCATTCTTCCCAAAGCTCATTGAGTTCTTTGCAAAGTTCTTGATTTTCGGGTATTGTTATTTTCAGTTTAAAGCCTGAGCCAACGACATTACGCTTGAAAGCCTTAATGACACCGTTCATAACGTCTGAATTTCTTTCGAGGTCTCTTGCCCTTGCTCTGACAACATCACGGTCCATTCGGTCGGTTATTTGCGCATTTTGGTTAATCGCTCGCCAATTATTACGGTGGTAACTGCCAGCATCGTAGTTACTTCGTATTTCGTCAATAGCGCCACGATATGAGAGTCTCGCATAACCTCGTTGCGGACTAAAGAAAGAAATCACTTTATCTACAACATTTTCCACATAATCACCTTCCTTCAAATAGTGCAACATACGTATTATCAAAAAACGGACTTTCACCCGATTGATTAACTCTTGACTCCAACTCTTTTTTGAGGGCAACAAGGTCGGTTAAATTTGCTCTTGTAAGCGACCTGCTGCCTATTTTGTAACTTTGACCGCCAACGGCAATAGCCTTAATAGCATCGTTAATATATCGCAGCATTTGTTCATCGGAAATACTGTTTTCCTCAAACACTTCTTTTATTTCACTCATTTGTTAGCCACCCTTCATTTACATTTATCCAATTATCTTCATTATTGCTTTGCGGCGCAGGCTTTGTTTCTTGCGGCGTTTCCAAAGTGTCAAGGTGTAAAGTTCTTACTCCCTTAATATCTGCCGCTGCCATTGCATATTTCTCACAGTCGCCGTAATGGTTGTCAGCGTGAGACTTTTTCAGCTCCCATTTTTCTGCAATTCTGCCGCCTGCGGTTTTAACCTTGATTTTATGCTCAGCCGTGACTTGTTCGGCATAGTTGCGGTCGCAGTTTTTATACACCATCCAAGAGCCTCGACCGTTAGGCTTATTCATTCGTGAATATATCATATCCATATATTTTCCGCCGTCTACAATAACAAGCTGCATACCGTTTGCCATACTTGTTGAACGATTAATTTTGCTAATCTTAAAGTGCGACATAAGCGGATGCGATGAACCTTTCACCGGGTACGCCCAATCTGAATTGCAGGCGCAAAAATCATAAACTGCATCAGTATTGTCGCCGGAGTCAATCAGCGCTATTTGGACGATTCGCCGCTCACCCGATTCTGTTAGATATTCACGATTCATTATTTCTTCCAAGTCATTGAAGTTTAAAGCTTGACCGTGAGCTATGTTTTGCGAGGTAATATAGTCGCCAAAGGCTCGAATAGTCCAATAAAGCGAGCTTTCCTGCACGTCAACGCCGGCGGTGAGGAGCTTGCACCAATCAGGAACGATAAATTCTTCAAGTTCGGTTTGTCTTTCAAGAACCAAATCGGCATTTGTTTTTACTTTTGTATCTTCCCAAGGCTCTGCAAGCCAAGAGTTTACAAAGTTTTGGAAAGTTTCACTATCATCTTTGGTAAGCAAAAACTCTTTTGCTATTTCCGAAAAACGGACAAAAGGCGAATAAAGAGTGTTCATCCAAAACGCAATGTTTTTTGGAAATTCCGTTTTCTTTTCGATTGCTTTCCATTTTCCTGCTCTAAGCATTTGTTGCTTATGCGCATCGGTTATAACAGAGCCACATTCCTGACATACGTAAAACGCACGTTCTGCTCTGTCAGCAATAGGAATGTTTTTATCATCGCTCCATTTTATTTGGCTGAATTTCAGTTCAATTAATTTGCCGCAATGAGGGCAGGGGACGAAATAGTGCCTTTCCTCGTCAGCCTTTTCGAGTTCTTGCCAGATATGCCCGGTTTTTAATGTTGGCGTTGATGTTACAAAAATTTTTCTGTCGGGAAAAGTCTTTGTTCGCTCGGTTGCAAGCTTAATCGGGTCTGCTTCTTTTTTTGCTCTCGCCGGATATTTGTCAACCTCATCGAGAAAAAGAAACTTGATAGGCTTTGAGGATATGCCTGTCGGTGAATTTGCACCTGTAAGGCTTAAGTACATATTATCAAATTGCAATTCGAGCAATTCAGAATCATTATCTTTAAAATGCTTTTCAAGCTGAGGTGAAATTCTAAGCATCGGCTGTAATCTGTTTTCAGAGACAGACCTTGCTAAATCCTCGGTGGGATATACTATCATTGACGGAGCAGCATTCTGCGCAACAACGTAGCCTATCATATTATGTAGAGCTTCAGTACCGCCGACCTGTGTAGGCTTGACAAAAATAATCTTTTCCGTAGTCGGTACGTTAAATTCATTCATAATTCCTATAAGATAAGGGGTTATCGAATTGTGCCACGGTCCGGGCATTGCCGCCGTTTTTGAGTCAAGCACTCTATATTTTTCAGCCCACTGCGAAACAGTTAATTCCTCAGGCGGTAGAAGTTCTTCAAGGCATTCTTTAATATATGGTGATACTTTATATTTTGAAAACCGTCTTTTTCTCATTGTTTTTTATCCGAATAAGAAGCGATAACAAAATTTGTTAATTGATTCTTTATGTCCTTATCTATTTCAGCCTCAATGGTGCGGATTTGGAGAGGGTCAATATATCCGTTAAGCTGAGCCGCTATTCTCGGCGGAATACCGAGCGCAAATTTTTTGAAAACATTAAAAAATCGGTGGTAATCTTGTTCGACATTTGTCTTGTCAAGATACTCACCGTTTGCTATTTTTGCTTTGATTTTATGAAGCTCAATTTGACTTTGTTTAAGTTCGATATCACTTTTAATTTTGTCTTTTTGAAGTTCGTTTATTTCTTCGCTTTTTTTGCCGCCTTTTGTAACGGTTTCACGAAGATACGTGATATAATTTCTTACGGTAGAAATCAACTCATATTGATTGCCGTCGGCTGTTTTAGTTGCTGTAATTATACCGTCCTTGGTAAGCTGTTGAATTCTGCGTTTAGTCAGTCCGAGAAGGTCGGCAATTTCTTCGGTGGTCTTGTAGCCTTGCTTTTTTCTTGCCACGAAATTGCCTCCTTAATTTTGATTATTTATTTTGTTAGCTTGGCTTGTTAAATTTAAAGTCTTTTATTTAGCATTTTTATCTTAGAATTTACTAATGCGAAGCGAAATGCATTTTTCAAAAAAATTTCAAATCCGTTTTTTCTTCGCGCCTTCCTCGCCCCGCATACCCCACCGCCGTAGGAAGTACCTACAGCACAAAAACGGTGAGGCTGCGGATTGAATAGCAGTATCGACGGCTCTGTACTATAATTCCTACTCGGTTAGAGTAGCCGTCATACCGCCTTATGCATACAAGCGTGGTGCAGCTCGAGGTATGACCTTGCTTGTAATAAACATAAAGACCGTTGCTCAGCACAACGGTCCTTCAAAGGAGAAAGAAGCTTATCTACTCAATAAGCTACAATATAACTTTAGCACATATATATCTACATTTGTCTACAGACTTTCAGAAATATAATCGTCAATGATTTTTCCGAGACTGTTTATAATAGCTGCGACTCGTTCAAAAGGTATATGTTCTTCCTCAAGTAATCTGATTAAGCTTTTTAAATATTTCTTTTGGCAATCAGGATAAGTGTTGTCCTCTGTGATTGACTTAATCATCCTGTCATATTTTATAACGTCAGCGATTTTTTGATATACCGTTTCGTTAAATGAATTAATAATTAGTTGATACAATCTATTTTCCATTTTTCAACTTAGAATATTCATTAATGTAATCTGTAAACATTTTACAAAGCGGCTCAAATATGCTTGTTGCTGTTGAGGAAGGTATATCGTTATTTCGCATTATGTTGGTATAATTAATTAAAGTCGTGCCGAGCAGACTTGTTAATTCATCATCTGATTTTTGCATCTGCTTATAATTAAAAATTAAATTTTCATATCCTTTTTGAGAAGCGGTATATGCCATTTTTGAAAAGCCTTTTTTATTTTTCATTCTCAGTCACCTTTGCAATAATATCCCTTGTTTCAATTATCGAATATTTTTCTTTGTTGGCAGCGATTTCTGTACCGGCATAATGCTGTGCAATGATTCTGTCTCCGACGTTAAAACCGTCAGCATTAGCTTCATCGCTTACTGCTGCTATCGTAAATATCTCAGGCTTTTCCTGCGCCGATGCAACAAGAAGTATGCCTGCTGCTGTTTTGTCTTTCTGTGAATCGGGTATTGCTATAACCCTTTTACCTATTGGTTTAATTTTCATTTTGTTTCACCTCATAATATTTATTGATTGTCTCCATTGCTTTATTATCGTCAATTAACATTCCTATTGCATCAGCCAAATGGGTATCGACAGAGCTTAGGCTTGCCCAATACATTTTCTTGCAGATTTCCTTGCCTGATAAGCCGTCTATGTATTTGTATTCCAATACAAGGCGCTTAATCGATTCCTCGGGCAGATGATTTATCACTGCGATAATATCTGCTAAAGATTTATATTTTTCTGCTCGTTGTGCTTCGATATTTTCAATAATATCTTCTTTGCGAAACAAATATGCCGCCGAGCCTTGACTGATAGATGAAGATTTGGGAGTTGATGAGTATGTAATACCGTTAAGCGGCTCTTTTTCGTCTTCCTTTAAATTATTCAATCTTTCGGTAAGCTGCTGTATTCTGCGTTTTGAAATCACGTATCTCGACAAATAGTTTCGTACTCTTTGCCGTTTTGCTTTTTCCTCGATGCTATACATCTCATTACTCCTTTTCTTTTACATTGATTCTTTGAAATAAAATGCTTTGGTTTTCAGATGCTTTATCATTCCAAGCTTTAATGTTTTATCATCCCAATCGCATACTGTAACGCCTCGCCGGGTAAGTTCTTGAAGAATGTTATTCATTCCGCCGACGAGTTCTTCAACGGATGCGCCGGCAAGTTCGTTTACAGCCTGTTTATTTTTCCTTTTTTGAAATTGATTTTTTCTCTTTGACATATTTAATCTCCTGTTTGCAAAAATCATATTTATATAGCAAATCATTATACTTTGCCTGAAGCTGGGCTATTTTTTCAATATACCTTTTCATTTTTTGCATCAACTTACAATTATTTTTAAGTTGGCACTGATTGCATACTGCTACGGTAATATCGCAAGTGCTGTTTATCTTTTTACCGATTTTGTCACCTTTGTAGGAATAAAGATAAAAGCAGGTATGATAATAGGCAAAACAGAGACTATAAAAGAAAAGTTTTATGTAATACTTAAGCATCTTTTATTTCCTCACCTTTTAATGCTTGGCCACACTTAGGGCAGTAACGATATATTTCTTGCAATTCGTGATCGCCTACAACTTCTTTACAGCAAGGACAAATATAATAGCTATCAATTTGATATTCGCCTGTTTGGTCCATTCCTCGATTTATCGTTTGCGTTTTTGCCACTCTTGGTATCTGCTTTTCAAGAGCAGAAATCGCTAATGTTTCTGCTTGCTGAATTTTATCCGAAAGCCCGAATTGCTCTTTTCTTCTAACAAAATAGTCTAATGCTTCTTGTGTTGTCATTCTTCTACCTCACTCCTCTCTAATATTTAACATCTTTGTGACCAAAATACAGCCACCACCGTTTTACATTGCCATTTATCGCTGTTACCTTTAATTCTTTAATTTTTTTGTTATTGCTTTGATAAGTTTTAATCTGTTCTTTTACTAAGGTATCGCTCTTTAGTTCAGGGTAAATAGAAACTAACTGTATATAGCTATCAGGCTTTACCTCTGTAAAAACATCTTTTTCGTGTTGTTGATAGGCTGTTATTGCGGTTTCAATTTGCTGTTCAATTTTTGCATTTTCCTGTTCATACATTGCAATCTTTTCGTTAATAACGCTCAAATTCGAAACTTGAACAGCTAAAGAAATCGCTACAATAACACCAATAGCAAGTGGTATTGAGCCTAAAAAAAATTCCAAATATTCCGTCACAATCACAATTTGCATCTATAAACCACGAAGCAACACACCATATTAACAAAAACACTAAAATAACAATAATCATTTAATATCGCTCCAATCTATTGCCTGTCCGCATTTATAACAGCAATCGTATATCCTACTTATAAGTTTGTTACAACAAGGGCAACGATAAACTGTTGTGCCTTTTCCAAAAAAAACCATTGCCTACTTTGATTTTGGGAACTTCGACTTTGTGAGCTGTTGGCTTTTTAGGTATCTGCTTTTCAAGGGCTTCTTTTATAGTTTTCAAGTCCTCTTGCGTTGTTGGTATGCTGTCATTGTTGCATTTCAAGCAATAGTTAATACTTTCAATAATTTCTTGTGTATTCATTTTCTTTCACCTCAACCAATATGTATTTGCCGTTTTTTGTTCTAAACGGGTCATTGCCTTTAAAGTAAGGAGTGCTACAGTCATCTATTCTTTTATCATACATAGGACATTCTCCGCAAAAGCTATATTTATGGCAAAATTCATCACAAGTCATAGTCCTAAACTTACGCTTTGGTTTTGTCTTAGGCTCTAATAAGTCATTAATAACAATTTCATGCTTTAAGTCTTGTTCAAGAACATATTTGATTAGTAATGCGTTTGCCTGTGAATTAACAACAAGCTTTAATTCGCCATTTTCAAAAATACCGTAGTCGCAAACTACTGCTTTAACTTCATACTTAGTCATTATTGTTCAGCTCCTTTAGTTTTGCTTCTGCTTCTTCTTTTGTCAGAAAAACTTTTTCACCAATATCCGAGCCGTCATTCTTAAGACGATACGCACAAATGCCGTGCTTTTTATCATCGCATAAAGCCATACATAAATTATCTTCTTTAGCACAATGACATCTTATGTCGGGTTTGTCTAAAATCATTCTTTGCGGTATGTTTCCTCTATTCATAACATAAATTTCTTTTCCAACCTTACAAGGCAACTCAATAATTAGTGATTTATCCTTAAAAAATTTGCAAATAATTTGATTATCAATACACACGATTTCTCTATAATCATTACCTGTTAAATGTGACTCCTTTAATGCATCAAAATAGCATTTTTCATAATGATAACAATCTTTACAAGTCTTTTTATTCAACTCCTCAAGCCTTATTTTTTCTTTATTCAATTAAATCACTCCACATCTTACTATTTCTTTTGTTTTTGGCTTGTTCTTCCCAAGTCGCCCAACGGCAATTAGACGGCTCATAATTTCCATTTACATCTATACGCTCAATAGTGAGGTTGTCGTTATATCCGTTTACTTTCGCCCAAAGCCAGAAGGCTGTAAAACTGTTTTTCCATTCGTCGCAAATTGTTATACCTCTGCCGCCGTAATCTATGTACCAATCGCAATATTCGTTATAGCAGCGTCTTTTCATGTCGAGCCAAACACGGTATATTCTCGTTTTGCTCATCCCGTGCCTTTCTGTTTTGGTGTGACCGCAAGAGGTTATTGTTCCCCTTAGTAAAGACTTATAAGACACTTCAACTTTTTGGCCGCAAGAACATTTGCAAAGGCATTTGTCCTCGTTCTGTTTGATAACAAGCAATTTGCCAAATGTTTTTCCTTTTAGATTTTTGAATTTCATTTAGTCCAATGATACCTAAACAACATATTTTCTATGACTGCTTTTAACATTTTCTTTTTCGCTTCTTGCATATATGGTAGTTGTTTTCAAATCTTCGTGTCCTAATAATTGACTGATTTCTTCCAATGGCATGCCTCTGTTAAGTGCTGTAGTCGCCATTGTTCGTCTAAATCTATGTGGATGACAATCTTCCACTTGCGCTTGCTTACCTAAATTTCTTATGAGCGTTTCAACTCCGCTTTTTTCCAAACGGTTGTATGGACTTTTTCCTGTCACGAATAAAGCAGGGTTGTTGTCTTTTCTCACATTAAGATATTCGGTTAATGCAAGTTTACACTTTGCATTTAGAAAGACCGTTCTTTCTTTTGAGCCTTTACCGAAAACAAGACATTCATCATTTGATATGTCTTTTTTATTGGTGTTTACTAATTCAGACACTCTTGCACCTGTCGAGTAAAGGAACTCGACTATTGCCGTATCTCGTTTTTTTGCAAATTCCGATTTATTATCGTTTGCCGCTCGCCGTATCTTTTCGAGTTCAACCTCACTAAAAGGCTTTTTAATGCGCTTTTCTTTCTTAATTGGCTTAATTCCTATTACAGGAGATTTGTTGATATAGTCTTCTGCCGTTAGCCAATTAAAGAAACTTTTTAACACTCTCAATTCATTATCAAGCGATACTTTGGATATTCCCTTATCCATTCTTACCGCAAGATAATATCTTATTGAATTTGCTTCTATTCTTTCAAGCGGAACGGTAACAACGCTGAAAAACTGTTTTAAGATTGTCGTATAGTATCTTAATGAATTGTCACTCAGTCCCTCTATCTTTTTTGCAACGAAAAAGCCTTGTATTGCTTGTTGGTCTTTGTTTATTTCCGTTGATAGTGAATGTTCTGCTAATGTAACATCATATTGATACAATGCTTTCGCCAATTCACTCTCTAATTTTTGAAGTTGCTCTATGGTTAATACGCTTGCCATTTTGTTTGCAATATTTCTAATGATTTCTTCTTTATAGTTCATAAAACCACCTACTTTTTCAGGCAATCTTTAAACCTTGAATACTGCATAATGTAGGCAGGTGTTTCCCAACGGCCCCAAGTTTCCAACGATAAAGCATTTTGATGTAAAACTATTGCTGGAATACCTGCAAGACTCAATTGCAGATAGGTCATTACAACGCATCTCTCATCAATATCACTGCAAAGCACAAATAAGTTTCTTGCTATGTTGAAATGGTATTGATAATACAGAATATCAGCGACAGCTAAAATCATTCCGCCTGCGCCACAAGTCGGCTCATTTAAAGTAATGATTTTATCCTGCTCAATATATTCATTAATCATATTTTTGTCGATTGTCATTTCGGCACACACCTTCGATACACCATAAGGTGTAAAAAACTGTCCTGCCTTGCTGTTGCTTGTATCTGATTTCATAAACAGTTCGCCTAAATAATCATTAAAGCCGATATGCTCATTTGTTTGATTAGTCAACAAAATATAAATTTTGGTAAAGATTTGAACAATTAGTTTTTGCATATCTTTATCGTACTTGTTTATAATTCTCAAATACTCCTGCTCTCGTTTTTCAGCCTTTGAAATGTCAAATTGATTTGATATTGCTATCGCACTGCATTTGAAAACATCAGCCAAAAATTCGTGTCTGCCTACCCTATAAGTTCCTTTATCCAACTCTTTTATTATTTCATCAACAGTTGGTATGTTCTTAAATTCCGTACCTTGATTGTATTCTTCGTTAGATACTTTTGATAAAGGGCAATGGTAAAGCTGCTGGAGAGTTTCTTTCTGCGGTTCTTTTGTTGTTTTTAAATTATCCGGCATATTTAACCTCCTTATATTTTATAATCAAGTTTTAATATTCAATCTTTCTTTCAATAGCTTCAGCTACTTCTTTTCTGCTGCAGAAAATCATATCGCAAGTGGCGCAATCGTATTTATATTGTTTGCACCATTTATAACGCAATAGCCGAAACCATTCGTAATCGGTACAAATACTACACACATCATATTTTGTTAATTTTTTCATTACCAATTTATAGTTTTGTTCAATTCTCGAATTTGGTCATTTTCGGTTTTTTGAAGATAGATTGCAGTAGTGTTTATGTTAGAGTGGCCAAGCAGATTTGAAAGAAGAACTATATCATTATCCTTGTTGCTTTTAAGAAAGTTAATTGCAAAAAAATGTCTAAAAGAATGAGCGTGCATAACTTTTATATCAATATTGTATAATTGTCCAAAACGCCTTAAGCAGGATGCAATTCCTCTTGTAGTCATTGCTTGTTTGTCTTTTTGACTACTCTCACAAAGATAAATAGTATCCGGCTTATCTTTGTAAAATTCAATAACCTCTTCGCATAGTGATTTAGGTAAATAAACTTTTCGGCTTTTTCCTTTGTTATAAATAATTGAATACTGTTGCTCAAAATCATCAATTTTTATTTGAATCAATTCTGAAACACGCACACCGGTCATACCGAGCACTTTTATGATGAAATACCATTTCATATTGTTATCGTCTTTCAAGCACTGTAACAGTTTGTTATACTGACGAAGTGATATTACATTGTCAACGGCAAGCTTCTTTTGTGATTTATACTGCTTCACCTTACATTCAGGCATATTTACAAAGTCACAATAACTGTTTATTCCGGCAAGTTTTACATTTGCTGTCTTAAATGAATAACCATATTCATCTGTAATCATTCTTCGCTTAAAATCAATCATATTAGCTTTTGTCAGTTTGTTATATTTTTGGAAAAATAGTTTAACTGAATACATATACGAATCTATGGTATTGGCACTTTTTTCATTTTCATATAACCACAGCTCATATTTTTTACATTTTGGTGGGACCATTTTTTTCTCCTTTGTTTTCAGCTGTTCGGAAATTCCGAACGGTTGCCCGATGCCTGCCCTGCTTAGGTAAGAAACAAAAATTTCAGAGGTTAATTGTTTGTAAAATCCTTTTTGTATTACCTTCGCAGAAGCAGCACATCGCTTTTTTTATATACTCTCTATATTTTTCGCAGTTGACTGCAAAACGCCGATTATTGCCGGCTTAAGCTTGCCGACAGTCTCGGTATCGGTTTGAGAAAGCTTGGAAAGCAGCTCGACAAGTGTATTGCTTGTATCTTGCAACTCGTCGAAATAGACCTTAAGCATTGTGACCTGAGGATTAGCGCCGGTAACCTTTGCTTTTCGCTCGGCTTCATCAAGCTTAGCTTCAATTGAAGTCTTTTGCCTTTGCAGCTTTTCGTTTTCCTGCTGCAAGGAATTGATTTTATCGGCGCTTTTCTTTTCAGCTTCGTTGACAGCATTTTCGATTTTTTGGTTAACGCTGGCTTTTTCCTTTTTGAGTTTTTCTTTATATTTCTGCTCAATTTCAGAAACCTGCTTTTTTATTTCCTCTTCATCAACAACTTTGGTTGTCGTTTCTGCTTCTTTTTGAGCGTTTGTCAATTCTTCGGTAAGTTCTTCGATTTTTGCTTTAAGTTTCTCATTCTCTTTGCTTACCGTTTCATCAGGAATAACTTCCTTTGGTGACTGCGAAAGTTCCTCAAGCTGAAAAGTCAACTGTTCATTTTGCTTTTTATATTCATCAACCTTTTCTTTAAGCTCTCTTACTGACAAACTTTCAACATTTTCTTCAGCGATAAATTCTTCACGCTCGTAAGAATCAATTTGGGAAATGAGTTCGAGTTTGGTGATACCGAGGGAGGAGTTTTCTTCGAGGTACTTTGGGCCGAGCTTTTCATATGTAGAAATATACGAGTAAGCTTGTCTTTGTTTTAAACCAACAGCCTTTTCGGCATATTCTTCAAATGTTTCATAACCGAGTTGAAGATAAAGCCGTTCATCCCTCATTGATTTAAGGTCTTTGCAAATTTCGAGGAGTGTGTTTTGCAACACCTGTCCGTTTGTCATAATTCTTGCGTGAGTATTAACCGCTTTATCTCTTAATGTTAATTCGTTCATTATGCTACCTCTCTTTGTTTTATAAACTTATGCTTTTTCAAATTTCTCTTATATACCTGCTGCCATTTTTTAATAAATTCGTATACCTCCGGTGCAGGTGCAGCATTACACTTTGCTCGATACTGAACAAGCTGCCCTTTCGTGTCAACTTCAACAGTGACGAATGGCGTTTTCTCGTCATCTTTTTTTCTCAAGCAAAATAAATACTTTTCGCCTTTCATATAAGGAATTGTATAGTCTTCTCCTCCAACACATATATTTTGAATATGACCTTCGGTTATTATTTCTGCAATATCTTTGAACGGTCGTATCAAGTATGTTTCGTCATTGTAAACGAAAACTCGGCTTAAAAACGGTAAGAATTCTTTCTTGAAGCGCTTTAACAATTCTGCATTTTCTTTATTTTTTCTTTCTGCCTCTTTTCGGTTATTAAAAAGCATCATATTGTCGTGCGCCTTTTGAGGGTATCTCGGATATAGTGCTTTTTTATCAAGTGAAATTTCATATTTCTTAAGCCAGCCGATATAATCTTGATAGTCGTGCAAGTAATAATTCTTTTTGATTAAATATTCAAGGGTCTTTTTGTCGCCTTTATATTTGCTCAAGCTGTAATCGTTGTTTTCGGCCCAGATGATACTGTCTTCGTTCAATGCAACACCGTTTTTTAAAAGCATCTCTATAATTTTCAGACTGTATTTACTGCTTTTAATTATTTCCATTTCTTCTTTTGTGTGAACTCTAAAGAAATCTTTAACGGTTTTCGCTCTGTAATTCGTTCCACAATAGCCATATTGCAATATTCTTGCGATAATATTATCAAAACCCTCTTTTTGGAGTTTTTCATAAATTATCGGATTTTTGCAAAACATATTTACGCAATCCGGAATATATAATTCAGAAATATAAATCCCTGCATTTATGTAATCGCACATTTCAAAATATTTGAAGTTGGGATTTTTCTTTATTTCTTCCAAGTTCATAAAGTTCGTCAGAGTTGGTGATGAATACCATTGGCTCCAATATGAGGTTGGAAAAGATAAGCATTTCGGAAAGCTTGACATTTTATAGAAGCTTTGTTTTTCTTCCGGTTCGTAGAAATAATTGTAATGGTCAAAATATCGATTATATCGCTTATAGCATTGCGTAGGCTTTGTCGGCTTATAATATATTCGATAATGCTCTGAATATTTGGTTTCGACATTTTCATAACTTCCGCTGTAATTACGCATTAGTGCATATGTGCGAAGAAGAAGTGTATCATCTTTTAAATTTTGAAACACAGCTATATAGCCATAATTAACAAGTCTTGACCTGCCTCTTCCGGAATCCTTAACTGTAACCGGCTTATTGCAATATGGGCAATTTGTTTTTTCATTATGCCGCATATATTTAATGCTCGATTTAGGTTGCACTTCTATTCCGTCGATTTTTAAACCGTCGAGTCTAAAGTGTTTTTTACAACAAGTGCAATATGCTGTGTGCGTTTTGCACTCTTTGAAAATATAACCGTAATCAAATACTTCATCATCTACTCGCTGCTTAAATTTCTTCGTAAGTGGTTTTGTCATTTGGAAGAGTTTTTCTGTTTCATTTTTCGCCATAATTTATTCTCCTACAATACATCAAACAGATTTACTTTTTCCGTTGCATTCGACTGCAATTCTTCAAAGCCGTAATATTCACAAACCCACTCCCAAAGGTCTTCATCGTCACCACCGACAAAAGAACCTGCACCCTGAATTTGAGTATTTCCGTTTTCTTTTGCGTGATTATAAATATTAATGATGCAGCCTTGAAGAGTTTTGCTCTTTTCAAGAAGCTTCTTAGCGTTGGCATCATTGATAAGCATTGTATCGATAATTCGCTGAACCACCTTGCTTGTGATATAGGTGTTGTTGATTTTCTCGGCTTCCTTATCAATCTTGTCGATAGCCTGTCTTATTAATTCCGTCATATTACTTGCCCTCGCTTTCTTTTCTTAATGCCAAAAGAATTTTCGCAAGTTCATTAACCATAGTATCAGGAATTAAAGATTTTGAACCTAAAATCAACGCTGAAAGATTCAAACCTGTTTTGACGGCAAATACATTATTGCCGTTGCGCTGTTCAGCTCGCCAATACACTTCAATATCATCGTCGTAAATCGGTGTCAGATAATATGCATTGATAAAATCAATTTCGTTTCCGAAAAGAACCGGCACATATGTAACGCCGTTAATGCAAAGAGAAACTGTGCTGAGATTGCAAACTTCATCTTCGGCTGTGCAATCTGAATATAGCGTGTTTTCATCTGTTATATTTTCATAAATAAACATTGTTTCGTCAGCTTTTTTATTGCTGAGGTCGGCAACACTTATCAAGTATTCTTCATTGTAAATCGGGTGACCATATAAAGGATATACGGCTAAACCGTCGCCGAGTAGTTGATATTCGGCTTCACCGTTTACATTGTGCTTGGTGACAATCGTAAATTTGCCGTGTTTTTTGCATATAGCAATAATTTTATTGAATTTCATATTTTTTCTCCTTTGTTTTTGCTTTTTATATTGCTTTGTAAACGATAATCAGCATAATTGCCAATAATATCGCTGATGCAATCATAAAATCGCAAGTAATCTTTTTAAATTCTTCCATTACTTTGTTTCCTTTATGCTGATGCCATGAATATAAAGCATCAGTTTTCTTTTAATTATGTAATCTTTCGTTTTCTTGCCCTTGCAATCTTCAACGATATGCTTATATGAGCCGTCAGCCTGCTGCTCGTCATAAACGAAATCGGCAATATATTTAACAGCTCTTTCGTTTCTGTTTTCGCCCTGCTGTTTTTCAATGAGCAAAAACGGCACTTGAAATTGAAGATTTTTAATTGCTCCGGCACGTTGAAGTATTTTGAGTTGCTCAAGCCTGTTTGACTCTGCTAAGCTGTCTCGTGTAATACCGTCAATAGTGATTTTTTGATTGCCATATTTGTTGCGCTTAGGAGGATGCTGCCCAATATAGTCCTGATATTGCTCTTCGGTCCAATGTAAGCTCATATTTTGCAATAAAGCTGATGTGCTTTTTGGCTTACAAAAGCTTCAAAGCCGACAATCACCTTAATATCGGATATTCTTACACGGTATTCACAATGTGGTGCTAATTCAGAGCGTATTCTTGCAACTTCAACGATTTGTTTTTCTTTACTGCTTATTGATTTTTCAATTCCTAATAAGCTTAGCGCTTTGCCGTAAAGGGATTCGAGTTGCTCTGTGCCAATACCCTCAATAAGCATTACCTTTGTGCCTGTATGTAAGCAGGCATCTGCTTCTGCAAATTTCATATTTATGAAATCATCCTTTCTTGTTTTATCATTGTGTAAGACTGATATTGATATGGTTGTCCGTCATTAGGGTTGATGTAATTAGCCGTTCTCAACCGTATCTTTAACTATTACATATCCTTTGTTAGCTTTAGGTTCACACTTCCAACCCGAACGCTTTAAGCGCCGGCGGCGCACAATAGGTTGAGCGAGATTACGAGAGCATCTTATCAAGCCACGCTTATGCTCTTCAACGCCGTTTGAATTCATAACTGTAGTACCTCTTGCAAAATAAGCCCCTATGGTATGGCGTGGTCTGTCGTCGAGAAATTCAATTTTGGACGTACCGTATTTCCACTTTGGGAAATCACAAACATTAATTCCTTCAGCACTATTACAAAGAAGGTGAAAGTGGGGTCGAACATCTTCGAACTGAAAAGCGTACATATACTTCAGTTCAGCATTTTGGCTTCGGTAATAATTACGAAGCTTCGCCCGGTAGTATTTCCAAATATTTTTACACTTTTGTATTACTTCATCTTTCGTTTCACCCTCAGGCAGTCGGCCTCGACCAAAAGTGTAAGTTACAAAAATATCACTTTTTTTGCCTGTGTGTAAGCAGGCATCTGCTTCTGCAAATTTCATACTATGAAATCATCCTTTCTTGTTTTATCATTGTATAAGACTGATATTGATATGGTTGTCCGTCATTAGGGCTGATATAATATCCGTTTTCGACAGTATCTTTAACTATCAAATAACCTTTTTTTGGTTTCGGCTCACAATTCCACCCGGAACGCTTTAGCTTGTGGCGACGAACACCAGGCTGAACAAGATTGCGAGAGCAGCGAATTAAGCCCCGCTTATGCTCTTCCACACCCTCAGAGTTCATAACAGTAGTACCTCTTGCAAAGTATGAACCGATAGTGTGTCTCGGTCTGCCGTCAAGAAATTCAATTTTTGGAGTACCGTATTTCCATTTCGGAAAATCTTTGATATTTATTCCGTCGGCACTGTTACAGAC
>ERZ825896.221-NODE-221-length-79640-cov-27.856279_pt1 | contig 79640 bp, 67 predicted proteins | sample MGYA00519858_ERZ825896 | MGnify/ENA primary metagenome ERZ825896 (study PRJEB31778, sample SAMEA3449214) | human gut metagenome | biome: human gut; feature: human-associated habitat; material: faeces | place: United Kingdom | collected 2010/2012 ... | reverse complement strand
TACGCCCCTGGGCTCCATTAAACGCATCAATATTCTTTTCACTGAGAATCTTCTCGAAAATCCGGTCTCCAAGCTGTTTTATTTTGGTGACAAGAAATCCTCCATTCATTTCCATACAAAAGCTCCTATATAGTAGTTTATTAAAAACATACTATATAGGAGCTTTATTGTCAAGAGTTTATATGTCTTAATAGGTAAATTCCGTTTTTTCAATTCTCCAAACTGGAATTTGTAGAGCTAATTACAGTCTATTAGAACATATTTACATTCTTCGCAAGCCCAAGCTTTTGTACGATTTTGAGTTACTCCATTACCAACGGGAATATGAATAGCACCATTTTTAATTGCATTTCCTTCTGTAAAAAAAATACAAACTTTAGCTTTAAAATAGTCTTCCCTTGCCCAATACAATGCCCCTTTTGCACTAGGTCCAAGTGCTCCAAGTACCATATTTTTCCCACATTTAGGACATATCATTTCATCAACCTCCCATATTCAAAAATTTGTTTTAACAAGTCATCAAATTACGATTTATTAGTCTGTTTCTATTGTAGAACATAGCAATTCATTTAAGCCATACCAAATTTAATGGTTTAACCATTTTTCAGCCTTACTTTTCATCAACCACCTGAAAAATATAAAACTTCAAGTAGTAGGAGTCATCAGCCGACCATAAAATTGGATGGTCTGGTGCCTGAGTACGAAATTCCACCTGCTTTAAGCGTTTGTGAACACTTGAAGCTGCCTGCCCGATAGTTTTTGTAAACAATTCATAATCCATAAAATGAGAGCAGGAGCAGGTAGCAAGATAACCACCATCCTTAATAAGCTTCATTGCCCGCATATTGATTTCACGATAGCCCTTAGTAGCATTTTTAATTGAGTTTCTTGACTTAGTAAAGGCAGGAGGGTCAAGAATAACTACATCAAACAGCTCGCCTTCTTCTTCAAGCTTTGGAAGCAGCTCAAATACATCAGCACACTTAAAGGAAACTGTGTCTGACAGATTATTAAGGGCAGCATTTTCAGCAGCCTGCATAACACCTAGCTCGGAGGCATCTACACCGATAACCTCCTTTGCACCAGCCATACCAGCATTTAATGCAAAAGAGCCAGTATGTGTAAAGCAGTCAAGAACTCGTGCGTCCTTACAAATCTTCCAGATAGAGGCACGATTATATTTCTGGTCAAGGAAAAAGCCGGTTTTTTGACCTTCCTTTACATCTACAAAATAGCGTACATTATTTTCAATGATTTCAACCTTGGTGTCAAATTCCTCACCAATAAAGCCCTTATATAGCTCCATACCTTCCTGCTTTCTGACCTTGGCGTCACTTCGCTCGTAAACCCCACGAATAGTAATACCGTCCGCAAGTAATATGTCCTTAAGAGCATTTATAATTGTAAGCTTAAAACGGTCAATACCAAGTGCTAGGGATTGAACAACTAAAACATCAGAAAACTTGTCTACTACAATACCTGGTAAAAAGTCTGCCTCACCGAAAATAAGTCGGCAGCTAGAGGTATCAACTACCTTTTTTCTGTATTCCCAAGCATTTTTTACACGCATTTTAATAAAAGCATCATCAATTTCTGTTTCTACATTTCTAGTCATCATTCGTATGGTAATTTTGGAGTTAGTATTAATAAAGCCTTTACCCTGAGGGTAGCCGGTATGGTCCTTGACTATAACAATATCTCCATTTGTATATTCGCCCATAATAGTATCTATTTCATTATCATAAATCCACGGACCGCCAGATTTAAGGTATCTGCCTTCGCCTTTTTTTAAATTAACAACTGCTTCGCTCATATAATAATCCTTTCAAAAGTAAGATTTGTCATTTACTGATATATATAATAGCATTACACCGTCGATTTTAAAAGAAATAATTTAGTTATTGACATTGAACATTAGTTAGATTATACTAACTAATAGTAATGAAAATCATTCTCATTAAAATAAATGGTACATAGTTAAAAAGAATTGTAAATATATAATAAATATATAATAAATATATAAGTAGAAGCAATATCAAAGTATTATAAAAGAAGGAGTTGAGAAAGAAGATATTATGAAAAAAGAGATAGTAGGACAAAACGAAAAATATTATAGAACGAAAATGAAAAAGGAAAAAATAATTAATGAGCTAAGAAGCAGCGGGGGAAGAATTACAAAGCAGAGAAGTATATTACTGGATATTATTTTGGAAGAGGAATGTGCCAGTTGTAAGGAAATATATTACAAGGCGCTTAAGTATAATAAAAAAATCGGGACAGCCACAATTTATAGAATGGTGAACACCTTAGAGGAAATAGGTGCTATTAGCAGAAAGAATATGTATAGGATAGAGGAGTCTGTAGATGCTACAGCCTATAAGGTGGAATTTGAGGATAATACATCCATTGAAATACCTGCAAATAGCTGGAATCAGGTTATAAAACAAGGGTTAATATCCTGTGGCTATATTACTAATAAGGATGTTGCATCTATAATTGCTGTATGAATTAATGATAAAGTTTCTCAATAACTGTCTTGAATTACATTTTTAAAAAAACTATAATTAGACAAAATTATATTAAGGAGGCATTTTTTATGCGTAATTTTTTAAAGAAAATTGATGTAAAGAAAACAGGAATTTTTGCAGCAGGTGTATTATTTGGTACTGCTGGTATTAAGATTTTATCAAGCAAGGATGCCAAAAATGTATATACAAAATGTACAGCAGCAGCCTTAAGAGCAAAGAAATGTGTTATGAAAACAGCTACTAACATTCAGGAGAATGTGGACGATATTTATGCTGAAGCACAGCAGATTAATGAAGAAAGAGAAGCACAGGCGCAGGCACAGGAAATTCAGGAGGATGCAGAATAGTAGCTGCAAGGCGTAAAAATGAAATTTGTCATTAAACATGAGATTAAAGGTCGTATAAGATTGCATCTTGTGCAAAAGAATATGACATATAAGCAGGCAGATACAATTCAATACGCTTTAAATTCTCTAAAAACAGTTGAAAAAGTAACAGTATATGAAAGAACAGCAGATGTAGTTATTCTATACAATAGTGATAGAAATGAGATTGTTAATTACATAAAGCACCTTCATTATGAAGATATTGATGTTCCAGATATAGTGTTAGAAAGCTCTGGCAGGGAAACAAGTAGTTATTACTGGGAAAAAATAGTCAACAAAGTAATCTTTAGATATGCAAGTAAGTTGTTTTTGCCATTACCATTAAAATATGGTTTATCGGCATATAATTCCTTGAAATACATAACTAAAGGTATAAAGGTGCTTGCAAAGGGCAGGATAGAGGTGCCAGTATTAGATGCAACTGCCATAGGCGTATCTATGGTTAGAGGTGATATAAAAACAGCAGGCTCTATAATGTTCCTTCTAAGTATAGGTGAAATATTAGAGGATTGGACACACAAGAAATCTGTTGATGATTTAGCAAGAAGTATGGCACTAAATGTTGAAAAGGCTTGGTTAAAGACCGAGGAGGGCGAAATTTTAACTGATATAACAACTATTGAACAAGGTGACCAGATAGTTGTAAGACTGGGTAATGTAATTCCTTTTGACGGAGTGGTTTGTGCAGGTGAAGCAATGGTTAATCAGGCTTCTCTTACTGGCGAATCTGTTCCAGTTAGAAAGGCAAATGAAAGTCTTGTATATGCAGGTACAGTAGTAGAGGAAGGCGAAATTACCTTTAAGGTTACAGGAACAAGTGGATCTAGCAAGTTTGAAAAAATTGTTTCTATGATTGAGGAGTCAGAAAAGCTGAAATCCTCAGTAGAAGGAAAAGCAGAGCATTTAGCAGACAAATTAGTTCCTTATACATTAGCCGGCTCTTTGCTTACATATCTGCTTACCAGAAATACAATAAAAGCACTATCTGTTCTAATGGTTGATTTTTCGTGTGCCTTGAAGCTTTCAATGCCAATTACAGTTTTGTCGGCAATTAGGGAAGCAAGTACCTATGATATTACTGTAAAGGGTGGAAAATATTTAGAGGCTATGGCAGCAGCCGATACAATAGTATTTGATAAGACAGGTACTCTTACAAAGGCAACACCTACTGTTATAGATGTAATATCCTTTAATGGAGAAAATCCAGATGAGCTGTTACGAATTGCAGCGTGTCTTGAGGAGCATTTCCCACACTCTATGGCGAAGGCTGTAGTAGATGCAGCAGTAAAAAAGAATTTAGTTCATGAGGAAATACATTCAAAGGTGGAATATCTGGTAGCACATGGTATATCTACTACAATAGAAGGAAAGAAAGCTATTATTGGAAGTTATCATTTTGTATTCGAGGATGAAAACAGCATTATTTTGGACGAATACAAGGAAAAATTTGAAAATCTGTCACCAGAATACTCATATTTGTATCTGGCAATAGAAAATGTATTAGCAGCAGCTATTTGTATAGAAGACCCACTTAGAGAAGAAGCATTTGATATTGTAAGTGAACTTAAAAAGGTTGGTATTAAAAAAGTCGTAATGATGACAGGCGATAGTGAAAGAATAGCACACTCTATTGCAGGCAAGGTTGGAGTGGACGAGTATTATTCTGAAGTATTACCAGAGGATAAGGCTTCCTTTGTTGAGAAGGAAAAAGCAGCAGGCAAAAAGGTTATAATGATAGGTGATGGTATTAATGATTCACCGGCATTGTCAGCAGCAAATGTTGGAATTGCTATAAGCCAGGGTGCTCAGATAGCCAGGGAAATAGCAGATATAACCATAGGCGCAGATAATCTCTTTGAAATTGTTAAACTAAAATTAATAAGCGACAACCTTATGAAGCGAATAAATAGAAACTATCGTGAGATTGTAGGTATTAATACAGGTTTAATAGTGGCAGGTGTGACCGGTGTAATTACACCAACTACCTCAGCAATGCTTCATAATACCTCAACAATACTTATTAGCTTAAGTGATATGAAGCCAACCTTAAAATAATAGTGTAAGGTTTAGCTGTATTTTAAAAGGAACAGCCTTGGGGCTGTTCCTTTATTTTGTATATCAGGTATTGTTAAAGCAACAAGTATGTTTTGCTTTAACAATATACTCAGCATTAAATGTATTTAGCTGACTAATTTAAAGAATATACTTTATCTGCAATAACAGCTGCACCTGGCTCTAAAGCTCCATTTGATTGTTTAGAACCATCTGTAAAGATAACTAAAGGAGCTTTCCACTCTTCTGTGAAGGTGTAGCAGTATTTTCCGTCGGCTTCCTTTGTCATTTCAACACCTGGCCAAGCTGCATTTTCTTTAACATCATTTGATGAGGTTTCATCATAAACATAAGCATAAATCTTATCGTTCCAATCTGCTGGCTTTTCAAAGTAAATCTTTGTACCATTTGTAATTGAATCCTGCTTCTTAAAGATGTAGCTAATGCAGGTCTTGTTGCCAGCTTCATTTTCTCCGTAAAGAGTAAGCTTTGTTGATTCAGAACCAGCAAGTCCTTCGCCCACTTTAATTACATCATTATTTTTAAATTCAACAGCATCTTTTCCATCAATAGAGTATGAAGACTTAACTGAATTTTCAGCAATCAATGTAACATCTACAGAATCACCGATAAATGTTCCTGTTGTATCGTCAGCAACCTTAACAACTGCAGGGGCAGTTAAATCAACATAGCCATCATTGTATAAAAGAACTGCACTTGAAGCTTTAACAGTACCAGAGATTTTACCGTCCTTTACTGTGTAAGAGGTTGTTCCGTCTACACGGTCTGTGTATGTACCGTCAGCTAACTTTGTAGAAGTGCTAAAGTTATAATCTGATGAGTCATTGTTAATAACGGCTAAGCCCTTAGTTCCTCTTTCAACATATAAAACACAGTTGTTGTCATCTGGATTGAATAAGTTTTCATCAAGACCAGCCATTGCATTTCTGAAACGGTTACAAGCTGTTATAAAAGAATCCTTGTATAAGTTGTCACCAGCCATACCGATTTTGTTGAAGGTTCCCCACATATTGTCTGCTGTAGCACCATAAGGTCTGGAGAAGAAAAGTGGAGTACCATCTTTTCTAACTGAAAGCAGGCACCAGCCCATTTTGATTTTTTGATTATCAATAGTCTGATAAGTTTTATCATCACCTGTGTAGTTATCATGAGATTCAACCCAGGTAACAATATTTGGTGCAGCACTGCCAATTCTGTAGTTAGAAACTGTAGAAGCTACAATACTCTTTGAAATAACACAGCTTCTAATTGTCTGTCCATAAGCACTGGCTGTAGTTGCACCGATTTTGTCGATGTAATCTGCAATTCTTTCGCTGCCGTCCTGAAGAACTTCACCGTACAAAAATAATGAATCAGCATTTGTTACTTCAGTTGTAACTCTATCCCAGAAGTTATTTGGAAGATTTTGATCATCCTTTGGGTCATCACTTAATCCGATATGCTTTGCTGTATCATAACGGAAGCCGTCAGCTCCACAAGCAATAACATCATTAAGATATTTTATAAAATAATTCTGGAAATCTGGGTTTTCTGTATTTACATCATAAAGACCACCAACAGCCTGTAATGTGCATTGAGCTCTGTCAGAATAATTTGAAATATCCTCTTTTCCATTTGAATGATATAGCTTATCAAGACCACCTACAGCATTAATGAGGTTTTTGCTAATAGCCTCAGTAGATTTTGTTGTATGGTTTGGGGCAACATCAACAATAACCTTAATTCCGTATGTGTGAGCCTTTTCACACATTGCCTGAAACTCTTCCTTTGTGCCTAACTGGTAGTTGCCGATTGTCCAGTCAGTTGGCTGATAATGATAATACCATTTTCCTGAACCGAAAAGTTCCATTCCACCATCGCCACCATCGTAGCAGGCATTAATTGGGGAAGTTTGAACAGCAGAAAAACCTGCCATTGCAATATCCTCTAAAGACTCATTAATAGTGTTAAATGACCAGGCAAAACAATGAAGAATTGCGCCGTCTTTAATGTTTTCAGTAAGACCATATGCATTGCTGTTTGTGCTTGTCTGGCTGTTATTGTTTGTGGCATTGCTAGCAGTGGTTTCATTGCCTGAATCCTTACCACATCCAGTGAACATACCTGCAACCATAGTTGCTGCAAGTGCTAATGCAAATAATTTTTTGTTTCTCACTTAAATGTACCTCCTTTTCTATTAACTCCATTATATTACCATTTTTTGTTTCAAAATAAAAGAAAATTATGTAAAATATTCACAAAATTAAAAATATTAAAAAAATGATAGTATTGTACAAATACAGTAAAATTAATAGAAGAATAATAAAAACGATAAAAGTAAAATAAAATCAAATGTTAAGTGAATTATAAAAAAGAAATGGAAGGGTACAAATGGAGAAAAAAACAACATTATTTAAATTAACCTGGCCAATATTAGTAGAGTCATTTTTGTTTATGCTGCTCGGCACAGTTGATATTTTTATGCTTAGTCAGTTTTCAGATGATGCAGTAGGAGCAGTAGGAATTGTAAATCAGGTAGTAGGCATATCAGGATTGGTGTTTTCTATTATAACATCTGGAACATCAATTATATGCGCTCAGTATTTGGGGGCACATAAAAGCAATGAAGAGAAAAACCGTCTTGTAGGTGCAGCATTGCAGGTAAATACACTTATGGGTATTATTATGAGTATCATAATGTATGTATTTGCAAAAAATCTTCTTGTATTTATGAGAATGGATAATGAATTAATGAGTGACGGTATTGATTATATGAAAATTGTAGGCGGCTTTGTGTTCTTACAGGCGATAGTCAATACCTTCTCAGCAATACTTAGAGCTCATGGAAAAACAAAGACCTGTATGATAGTTACTATTATAATGAATGTATTAAATATAGGTTTAAACTATGTTTTAATATTTGGCTTTGGACCAATACCATCACTAGGAGTGGCTGGAGCCGCTATATCAACCACCTTTAGCAAATTTGTCGCAGTTATTATTTTAGGGGCTGTTGTATTTAAAACAGTAGTTAAGGAATTTAAAGCAAAATATCTGTTAGCAATTAACCGGTATGAAATTAGAAAAATACTTACAATAGGAATACCATCAGCAGGAGAAACAATCTCATACAATTTAGCATGTCTTGTAATTACCAGAATAATTAATGATATGGGAAAGACCGTTGTAACAGCCAATTCCTACATAAGTACAATTACAAACTATAATTACCTATTTGCCCTGGCAATAGCTCAAGGAACAGCCATAATGATTGGGTGGAAAATCGGGGCAGGAAAAAAGGAGGAGGCATATAAACTTTGTTTGCGTTCCTTTGGAAAAGGCTTAATAGTATCAGTTACTATTACCTTAGCCTGTGTATTTGGTGGAAAATATATATTAGGCTATTTCACAGATAATGAAGATATTATAAAGATAGGTATTACAATATTCGCTATTGATATAATTAACGAGGTAGGCAGAAGTGCAAACCTTATTATAATAAACTCCCTGCGTGCAGCGGGCGATGTAAGATTTCCTGTAGCAGCAGGTGTATTTTCAATGTGGGGTGTAAGCGTGGTGCTTTCTTATGTGTTTGGAGTAGTACTGGGAATGGGATTTATAGGAGTATGGCTTGCTAAGGGACTTGACGAGGTAGTAAGAGGCATAATGATGTACCTTCGTTGGAGAAGCAAAAAGTGGCAAAAATTTTCACAGCCGGAGAAATACCAGGAATAACATAAAGCTGCAAAATACATCACTAATAATCGTTAATACTGTTAATATGAGAAGTTTTAAAACACCCCAGCCTTAATAGATAAATCGAAGGCTGGGGTGTCTTTTGGCTTAGATGAAAAGTTTAGGGGAGATAATATAATAATGCCAGACAATGTTTGAGCATCATTACCTACTGATTATTCAATGCAGCCTCAATAAATCCCTTAAACAATGGGTGGGGTCTATTTGGTCTTGATTTGAATTCAGGATGTGCCTGGGTAGCCACAAACCAAGGGTGGTTTTTAATTTCAATCATCTCAATAATTCTTCCGTCTGGAGAAATACCAGAGAAAATCATACCATTTTCACTAAGAACATTTCTATAGTCATTATTTACTTCATATCTATGTCTGTGACGCTCATGGATAATTTCTTCACCATAAAGCTTATAAGCTGTTGAGTTTTTATCAAGAACACAAGGATAAGAACCAAGTCTTAAGGTTCCACCAATATCTTCAATACCGTCCTGTTCCGGCATTAAGTGGATAACAGGATGTGTTGTGTTAGGGTCTAATTCAATGCTGTGTGCATCACTGTAGCCAACTACATTTCTTGCAAATTCAACGATTGAAAGCTGCATACCAAGGCAAAGACCAAGGAAAGGAATTTTATGCTCTCTTGCATAATTAATAGAGTAAATCTTTCCGTCAATACCACGATTACCAAAACCACCAGGAACTAATATACCTGAAACATCAGAGAAGATTTCTGCAACATTTTCCGGTGTAACTGTTTCGGAATCAACCCATTTAATATGAACAGTAGCATCATTTGCAATACCTGCGTGCTTTAAGGATTCAACAACACTAATGTATGCGTCGTGAAGAGAAATATATTTACCAACTAAGGCAATATTTACATCCTTTGTAAGATGCTTAGCCTTGTATACCATATCAGTCCATTCCTTAAGGTCTGGTTCAGGACAATCAAGATTTAAACATTCACAGGCAACCTCAGCTAAATGCTCAGCTTCCATAGCAAGAGGTGCTTCATAAAGGACCTCAACATCAAGATTTTGTAATACATGATTGTTTGGAACATTACAGAATAAAGCAATCTTATCACGAAGCTGCTTGTCAACAGGCATTTCTGAACGACATACAATAATGTCAGGCTGGATACCCATACCCTGAAGCTCCTTAACACTTGCCTGTGTTGGTTTTGTTTTCATTTCACCAGAGGAACGAAGATATGGAATAAGTGTAACATGGATAAGGATAGCATTTTCCTTGCCTACCTCGTGCTGGAACTGACGAATAGACTCGAGAAATGGCTGACTTTCAATATCACCAACTGTACCACCTACTTCAATTATGGCAATTTCTGTATCTGCTGTAGAGTAATTTCTATGGAAACGGCTCTTGATTTCGTTTGTAATATGAGGAATAACCTGAACAGTACCTCCTCCAAAATCACCTCTACGCTCTTTTGAAAGAACTGACCAATACACTTTACCGGTTGTAACATTAGAGTTTTTTGTAAGGCTTTCATCTATAAATCTTTCATAATGTCCAAGATCTAAGTCTGTTTCTGCACCATCATCAGTAACGAAAACCTCACCATGCTGGATAGGATTCATAGTACCTGGGTCAATGTTAATATATGGGTCAAATTTCTGCATTGTAACCTTGTAGCCGCGTGCTTTTAATAGTCTTCCAAGGGATGCTGCTGTAATACCCTTGCCAAGACCTGATACAACACCACCAGTTACAAATACGTATTTTACTGCCATAACTTGTCCTCCTTAATATGTGAAAAAATTTTAATTACAATTAAACATTAAAGCACTATTATACAACATAGTAAAAAATAATGCTAGAGCAAAATAAAATAAAATTCATAAAAGCTTCATACTTTTTTAAGATAAGAATATTGATTTATGGTGAAAATAACTTTATAATTACAAGCGTATATCAATAGCAAAAGTATATTAATTAGATTATGTAATTAAATGATGTAATTAATGAATATGAATTATGTCATATACATCATAAATAAATCAAAAATAGGACGATATATAGAAAAGAGGTTACAATGGATAATAACTTTGGAAATGGACAAAGAGGCAATATTCCGCCGAACAATAATCAAAACAATGGAAACAAACCTGACGGAAACAAGAGAAGACAGAATATTATAATACTGCTGGTGGCTGCTGTGTTTACGATTATAGCAGTAACTACTCTTACTTCGTTATATGCAGGCGCAACTACGAAGGAAATTCCTTATAATGAATTTTTACAAATGGTAGAGAATGGAGAGGTAAAGTCAGTTGTTATAGATACATCGGGAAAGATTATTATCACTCCTAAGGATGGAGTAACTGAAAAGGAAACAAAAAGTGAGTTTGATATTTTTTCCCAGTTTTCCGGTATAAAGAAAACCTATTATACAAACGCCATTAGTGTAGATGCGTTATATGAAACCCTTGAAAAGTCGGGCGTTGAATTCAGGGCAGACAGTTCAGATTCCAGCTCTACTATCATTGAAGTAATATTGTCTTGGATTATTCCATTTGTTATTATATATTTCTTTATGGGTACACTATTCAAGAAAATGGGTGGTGGCGCAATGAGTGTTGGAAAGTCAAAGGCAAAAATGTATATGCAAAAGGATACGGGAGTATCTTTTGCTGATGTTGCAGGACAGGACGAGGCTAAGGAGTCACTTACGGAAATAGTAGATTTCCTGCACAATCCGGAAAAGTATTCAAGCATTGGTGCAAAGCTTCCAAAGGGTGCATTGCTGGTAGGCCCTCCGGGTACTGGTAAAACATTACTTGCCAAGGCTGTTGCTGGCGAGGCAAAGGTACCATTCTTCTCACTGTCTGGTTCGGATTTTGTTGAGTTATATGTTGGTGTAGGTGCATCGAGAGTCAGGGATTTGTTTAAGCAGGCACAGCAAAATGCTCCATGTATTGTATTCATTGATGAAATAGATGCTATTGGTAAAAGCCGTGATTCAAAGTATGGTGGTGGCAATGATGAAAGAGAACAAACCCTTAATCAGCTTTTGTCAGAAATGGACGGTTTTGATTCTTCAAAGGGTATTTTCATATTAGCAGCTACAAACAGACCTGATGTGTTAGACAAGGCTCTTTTAAGGCCAGGTCGTCTGGATAGAAGAATTATTGTAGAAAAGCCAGACCTTAAGGGCAGAATAGAAACCCTGAAGGTTCATTCAAAAAATGTTGCTTTAGATGAAACAGTAGATTTAGATGCTATCGGACTTGCTACCTCGGGTGCAGTTGGCTCTGACCTTGCAAATATGATTAATGAAGCTGCTATTAATGCAGTTAAGCATGGCAGAAATGCAGTATCTCAGGAGGACTTATTTGAGTCTGTAGAGGTAGTTATTGCAGGCAAGGAAAAGAAAGACAGGATTTTAAGCGAAAAGGAAAAGAAAACAGTTGCTTTCCATGAGGTTGGACATGCACTTATTACAGCACTTGAAAAGAATGCTGAGCCTGTTCAGAAAATTACAATCGTACCTAGAACTATGGGCTCTCTGGGATATGTAATGCAGGTTCCGGAGGAAGAAAAGTATCTTATGAGTAAGGATGAGCTGCTTGCTAGAATTACCACATTACTTGGTGGCAGGGCAGCAGAGGAAATCGTTTTTGATACAGTTACAACTGGTGCTTCAAATGATATGGAAAAGGCTACAGAGCTTGCCAGAGCAATGATTACTCAGTATGGTATGTCAGATAAGTTTGGTCTTATGTCCTTAGAAAGTGTTGAGGACAAATATCTTAGTGGAAGAACAACTCTTAACTGCTCAGACGAAACGGCAGCAGAAATAGATACAGAGGTTAAAATATTATTAAAGGAATGTTATGCAAAAGCAAAGGCATTGTTATTAGAAAACAGAGATGTTCTTGAAAAAATTGCAACATATCTTTATGAAAAGGAAACTATTACTGGAAAGCAGTTTATGGAAATATACAATGAAGTAAAAAATCCACAGACTGAAGAGCAGGTTGTAGAAGAAAATTAAAGAATGTCAGGCAGGGCTTGCATTTAAGTTTATAGGCAGACTATAAATAGCGATGCTAATACTTTGCCTGACTTTATTTTATGAAAATACTATAATAAAATATATTGGAAAGCTATAGAAAAAGATTGTAAAGGAAAAGGTTGTAAAAAGGCTTAAAAAGTATTTTGTGAAATGAGGCAGGAAATGTTTGATATAGATGAAGAATTAAAAAAGCTCCCCACATCATCGGGAGTTTATCTGATGCACAATGCTAAGGACGAGATAATATATGTAGGTAAGGCTATAAATTTAAGAAACAGAGTAAGACAATATTTTAGGGAAAGCACAAACAAAACAGCTAAAATTGAGCATATGGTATCTAACATCAGCTATTTTGAATATATTGTAACTGACTCCGAGCTTGAGGCATTAATATTAGAATGTAACCTTATAAAAAAGCATCGTCCTAGATATAACACTATGTTAAAGGACGACAAAACCTATCCCTATATTAAGGTAACTACCTATGAGGCTTTTCCAAGGATTTTGTTTTCCAGAGATATGAAAAAGGACAAATCCAGATACTTTGGACCTTATACAAGTGCTGGTGCTGTAAATGATACTATAGAATTACTTAGGAAAATATACAAGGTGCGTTCCTGCAGAAGAAAGCTTCCGGAGGATATTGGAAAAGGCAGGGAATGTTTGTATTATCACATAAAGCAATGTGATGGACCTTGTATGGGCTATATTAGTAGTGAGGAGTATAAAAAGTCTATTGAGCAGGTAATTGAATTTTTGGATGGTAAGTACAAGAGGGTTTTATCTATGCTTGAGGAAAAAATGTATCAGGCATCAGAGGAAATGGAGTACGAAAAGGCAGCAGAGTACAGAGATTTGCTTAATAATGTAAAGGCTATAGCCCAAAAACAAAAAATTACCTCGGAGGATATGTTGGACCAGGATGTTATTGCATATGCTTCAGAGGATTTTGATGCAGTAGTGCAGGTTTTTTTTATTCGGGAGGGCAAGCTTATTGGACGGGAGCATTTTCATATGACTACTGACTATTTGGAAAAGGGTGAAAGCATATTAACTAACTTTATAAAGCAATATTATTCAGGCACACCTTTTGTACCTAAGGAAATACTGCTTTCTAATGAGTTAGAGGAGGCGGATATTTTAGCAGAATGGCTTAGTAAGGTTAAAGGCTCAAAGGTAAGAATACTTACACCGAAAAAGGGTGAAAAGGAAAAAATAGTAGAATTAGCACAAAAAAATGCAAAGATGGTATTAGATAAGGACAGGGAAAAAATTAAAAGAGAAGAAGAAAGAACTCTTGGAGCAGCAAGGGAATTGTTTGATACCCTTCAAATACCTACTAAGGAAGGCTCTTACCGAATGGAGGCATTTGATATTTCAAATACAGCAGGTATGTTATCAGTAGGCTCTATGATTGTGTATGAAAAGGGAAAGCCAAAGCGAAATGATTATAGAAAATTTAAGATTAAAACTATTGTAGGACCTGATGATTACAGTAGTATGAAGGAAGTGCTTACCAGAAGATTTACACACGGTATGGAGGAAAGAAAGCTTTTAGGAGAAGAAGGTATTGATTTTGGAAAGTTTTCTAATTTCCCAGAGCTTATTTTAATGGACGGCGGCAAAGGTCAGGTGCATATTGCCTTAGAGGTGCTGGAAGAGCTTAAAATAAATATTCCTGTCTGTGGTATGGTAAAGGATGACCACCATAGAACCAGAGGACTATATTACAATGATGTAGAAATACCTATTGATACCCATAGCGAAATGTTTAAGCTTATTACCAGAATACAGGACGAGGCACATAGATTTGCTATAGAATTTCATAGAAGCATTAGAGGAAAAAATCAGGTCAGATCGGTGCTGGATGAGATTAAGGGTGTAGGTGTTACCAGAAGGAAAGCCTTAATGAAACACTTTAAATCTATAGAAGACATAAAAAATGCCAGCGTAGAGGAATTATTAGAGGTGCCTTCTATTAATGAAGATGTGGCAAATAATATATACTTATTTTTTAATAAATAAGCTAAGTTCATATTATTGTCAGAGGAAGTATTAGCTTTTGACATTTTTAGTTTATTATTTTAAAAATTTTATATGGAAATATAGGTTAGATTAGGGTAATATAATAGTAGCGTGAAAGTTTATGTAAAACAATACGAAAAATCTATGTGTAGCGGAGGTTGTTATGGCTGGTCAAAGTGTTAAGCTTGAAGAATTAATAGAAAAAAACAGTTTAAAAAATTATACACCTGATATTGATGTAAAGGATATAAAGATTACAGTACCCGAAATTAACAGACCAAGTCTTGGACTTGTTGGCTATTTTGAACATTTTCCTTCAGAAAGAGTTCAGATAATAGGATATGTAGAATATACTTTTATTGAACAGATGGATAAAAACAAAAAGCTAGAGGTTTATGAAACTCTTATGTCTAAGAAGTCACCTTGTATAATTTTTTGCAGAGGATTGGAGCCGGATGCAGATATTATAGCAGCAGGTGAAAAGTATGGAGTGCCAGTATTGGTATCAGACAAGACTACATCAGACCTTACGGCAGAAATTATCAGATGGCTCAATGTAGAATTAGCCCCATGTATTTCTATTCATGGAGTTTTAGTAGATGTATACGGCGAAGGCGTCCTTATTATGGGTGAGAGTGGAATTGGTAAAAGTGAAGCTGCACTTGAGCTTATAAAGCGTGGTCACCGTCTTGTATCAGACGATGTAGTTGAAATCAGAAAGGTAAGTGAGGAAACACTTATTGGAACAGCTCCTGATATTACCCGACATTTCATAGAGCTTAGAGGTATCGGTATTATTGATGTTAAAACACTTTATGGTGTAGGCAGCGTAAAGGAAACTCAGGGCATTGACTTAGTTATTAAGCTTGAGGAGTGGAGCAGAGATAAGGAATATGATAGATTAGGCTTAGAGGAGGAATACACAGAGTTCTTAGGAAACAAAGTAGTCTGTCATTCTATTCCAATAAGACCAGGCAGAAACCTTGCTGTTATAGTAGAGGCAGCCGCAGTCAACTGCCGTCAGCGTAAAATGGGCTACAATGCAGCTAAGGAATTATACAACAGAGTACAGAGAAATCTTACAAAATCATCAGAAGAATAAAGAAAACAAACGGAGGATTTGAAAATGAGTAAAGTATGTTTTGGTGTAGATATAGGTGGAACAACAGTTAAGCTTGGTATGTTTGACGAAGAAGGCGTTTTAAAGTTCCAATGTGAAATTCCTACAAGAAAGGAAGAAAATGGTAAGCTCATTATTCCTGACATTTGTGCAAAGATTACAGAAATTCTTGCGACAAATGACCTTAAAAAAAGTGATATTATCGGTATTGGCTTAGGAATTCCAGGTGCAGTGCTTGATGACGGCACAGTTTTAAAATGTGTAAATCTTGGCTGGGATGTGTTTAATGTTAGTGACAAATTCAAGGAAATATTTGGAGAGGTTAATGTAAAGTGTGGTAATGACGCAAATGTAGCAGCACTTGGCGAAATGTTTAAGGGTAGTGGCGAAGGCGAAAAAGATATGGTTATGATTACCTTAGGCACAGGTGTAGGCGGCGGCGTTATACTTGGTGGAAAGATTATTACCGGAGTAAATGGTGCGGCTGGTGAAATCGGACATATGCCAATGAGTGATGATGAAAATGACACTTGTGGATGTGGTAAAAAGGGCTGCCTTGAGCAGTATGGCTCCGCTACAGGTGTAGTAAAGGTTACAAAGAGAATTTTAGCAGCTACAGAGGTTCCTTCAAAGCTTCGTGATACAGAAGATTTTACAGCTAAGGATGTATTTGATATGGCAAAGGTCGGTGACGAGGTAGCAAATATGGCTGTCGAGGAGCTTGGAAAGTATTTAGGTAAGGCAGCAGCTCATATTTCCTGCGTTGTAAACCCTGGCGTGTTTGTTATCGGTGGCGGTGTAAGTAAGGCTGGACAGTTCTTGATTGACAGAATTGAAAAATATTACAAGCAATACGCATTTTTTGCTAGTAGAGATACAAAATTTACATTGGCATCTCTTGGCAATGATGCAGGTATTTACGGTGCGGCAGCACTTATTCTTTCATAGTGGAATTAATGCTTGTTAAATCGTAAAAGATAGAGCTGGTTTTAAGTAATGTCAGGCAAGCCCCGCACCAAAAGTTATAGTAAAATATATTTTTGGTGAGAAGGTGTTGGCTGGCATTATTGCATTATATGACATATATTTAATATTTCAAAAATAAAAATATAAGTTTTGTTTACAAAAGAGGAATAATAGGGTATAAATAACATAAAGAGGGAAAAAGATTATTAGTTTTATAGTTGACTACAAGTACATTTATAAAGGAGATTATTATGTCGGACAATATCTTAGATATTATCAGTAATATAGTTCCAAAAGAAAATATAAAGACCAAGGAAGAGTTGAAAAAGCATACGACCTTTAGAATAGGTGGTTATGCTGATTTTTTTGTATCGCCTGGCAGCGAAGAAGAGGCAGCGTTACTTATAAAAACGCTAAATGAGAATAATATTAAGTATTATGTTTTGGGAAATGGAAGTAATGTATTAGCTCCGGATGATGGCTACAAGGGTGTGATAATATATATAGGCGAAAAGCTTTCAAAAATTGAAATTAATAATAATGAAATAGATGTAGAGGCAGGTGCGTTACTTTCCAAAACTGCAAAGGAGGCATATAAGAGCAGCCTTACAGGAATGGAGTTTGCAGCTGGAATACCAGGAAGTGTTGGTGGGGCTGTAGTAATGAACGCAGGTGCATATGGAGGAGAAATAAAGGATATTATCATATCTGCAAGGGTATGTGATAATAAAGGAAATATATTGTCACTTACAAAGGAAGAGCTGGACTTATCGTACAGACATAGCGTCATAGAGGAAAAAGCTTATACAGTACTTTCCTGCAAATTTTTATTAACAAAGGGAAAGCAGGAAGAAATCAAAGAGCAAATGGATGAACTTAGCAGAAGGCGTCGGGAAAAACAGCCTTTAGAATATCCAAGTGCAGGAAGCACCTTCAAAAGACCGGAAGGATATTTTGCAGGGAAGCTTATTGAGGACGCAGGACTTAAAGGCTACACAGTAGGTGGCGCACAGGTATCTGCAAAGCATTCAGGCTTTGTAATTAATACTGGAAATGCTACAGCAGATGATGTAAAACAGCTTATTAAGAATGTATCAGAGGAAGTATATAAGCAGTTTGGAGTTTGCATTGAACCAGAGGTAAAAATACTATAGGAGAGAAACATGAGATTTGTTATTGTTACAGGGATGTCAGGGGCAGGAAAAAGTACAACAATGAAAATACTTGAGGATTTGGGATATTTTTGTGTTGATAATTTGCCGTTGGCACTATTTAACAAATTTGTTGACCTTGCTTTTGGCTCTACAAAGAACGAAATATCCCAGATTGCCATTGGTATAGATATACGAAGCGGACATTCTTTAATGGAGCTTGACAATATAATTGACGGTATAAAAGCCTCAGGAAAAAAATGCGAAATTTTATTTTTAGAGGCTTCGGATGAAACACTTATTAAAAGGTTTAAGGAAACCAGAAGATCACACCCACTTACTACAATGGGCAGAGTAGATGAAGGTATTGCAAAGGAAAGAGAAGCCTTAGGCTTTTTAAAGGTTAAGGCAGATTACATTATTAATACAGATTCCTTATTGGTTAAGGAGCTAAGAGGAGAGCTTGAAAAAATATTTGTTAAAAATAAAGAATATAAAAATATTTTCATTAATATTCTTTCCTTTGGCTTTAAATATGGAATACCAATGGATTCAGATTTAGTTTTCGATGTAAGATTTTTGCCTAATCCATACTATGTGGAGGAGCTTAGGCCAAAGACAGGAAACGACAAGGTTGTTAATGATTATGTTATGAATTCGCCGGTTTCAAAGGAGTTTGAAGAAAAGCTGGTGGATATGATAAAATTCCTTATTCCAAATTATGTGGCAGAAGGAAAAAATCAATTAGTAATAAGCATTGGCTGTACAGGAGGAAAGCACCGCTCTGTAACTATTGCCAATATGTTATATAATGAACTAAAGAAAAATGATGATTATGGAATAAAGCTTACCCATAGGGATATAGAGAGAAGGTAGAGGTATGTCGTTCTCACAGGAGGTTAAAGAGGAATTATCCAGACAGATAGCTTCAGCGAGGCACTGCAACATTGCAGAAATAGCCGCTATTATCAGTCTTTGTGGAAGAATAGTTATTTCAGAAAGAAATATGTATTCTGTTAAAATACATTCGGAAAGTATTGCATTGGCAAGAAAGTACTTTACATTATTGAAAAAAACATTTAATATAGTAGCCGAAATTACCATTAAGCAAAATGTATATTTGAAGAAAAGTCGTACATATACTATTACTGTTAACAGGCATGAGGACGCAATGAGGATTCTTAAGGCTTCAAAGCTCTTAAATGAGTATGGAGAGATAGAAGAAAATATGTCAGTAGACAATGTTGTGATTATGAATTCCTGCTGTAAAAGGGCGTTTATAAGAGGAGCATTTCTGGCAGCAGGCTCTATCAGCACTCCGGAAAAGAATTATCATTTTGAGATTGTGTGTAATGCTTATGAAAAGGCAGTTCAATTATGTGAAATTATAAATATTTTTCAAATTGAAGCAAAAATAGTTGAAAGAAAAAGACATTTTGTGGTATATATCAAAGAAGGTTCATCTATTGTTGATATTTTAAATGTTATGGAGGCACATATTGCCTTGATGAATCTTGAAAATGTACGAATTCTCAAGGAAATGAGAAACACGGTGAACAGAAAGGTAAACTGTGAAACTGCAAATATCAATAAGACAGTTACGGCAGCAGTAAAGCAGATTGAAGATATTAAATATATTAGAGATTTGGTTGGCTTTTCAAACCTTTCACCACAGCTTCAGGAAATGGCAGCTTTGCGATTAGAAAATCCAGAAGCCTCCTTAAAGGAGTTGGGGGAGATGCTGGAAAAACCGGTTGGCAAATCAGGGGTAAACCACAGACTTAGAAAACTAGGCGAAATTGCAGAAGATTTAAGATGCAATGTGCAAGAAAAACCAGGAGGACAACATGGTAACTAAGGACATGATTATCGAAATTAAAAATGGATTGGCAGCTAGACCAGTAGCTTTATTTGTACAGGTAGCAAGTCAGTTTGACTGCTCAATCTATGTAGAGTATGAAAATAAGAAGGTAAATGCCAAAAGCATAATGGGCATGATGGCATTGGGACTTAACACAGGAGAAAAAGTAAAGGTTTCTGCTGAAGGAAATGACGAAGAAGCAGCAATCAGTAAAATTGAAGAATATTTAAGCCAGACAGCGTAAAGTAAATAATTTGAAGTTCTATTTAAAATAAAAATATTAAAAAATAGAATGTAGTTATAAGCTAAGGATTATATAAATCAGGCTTGCCAAATGGATAGGTAGTACATAGAGTGTACGGATTTGTCTGTTTGGCAGGCCTTTTTTTATAAAAATATGCAAATTTGGGACATAAATCGTCAAATTTGGGACATTTGAGTACAAATTTAAAAAAATATAGTAGGCTTTTGGTATTAACAAAATCAAAAAGGAGGACATAAAATGTCAAAAGTTTTTTCAAAAAGGAGTATAGTATTTAAAATAATAATTACACTTATAGCTTTGTTTGCAATATACAATGTATATTGGCTGGTTTTTAGTTATATAAGGTGGAAACCACTTTGTGAACAAGTTGGATACAATGAACGATTTGGGGATTATACTAAAATTGTTGGTGAGTTAGAAACTTATGATAGATATATATATTATGTAGCATTACCAAGATACTTAACTTTTGGTGGAAATTTGTCATTAGCACAAACAGCAGTTGATGGTAGTACAAGACCAACTGTAGATTTGCTTATTTTTCCAGAAATAGGTGGATATAGGGTTGAAACACAAATAATATTTAATAAAACAGATGAAAAAGAAACTACAATGGAAACAGGTGGAACTATCACATTAAATGAACATATGGAGTTTTACGGAGAACCAACAGAGAAGGAAAAGGAGTTATTTGAAAAGTACAAGCCAGAGATACAGCATACATTTGATAAAATGCGGGAGGTTTGGAATTTAGAATAAGTTACAAAATATCGAATAAAAATACATATACATAAGATTTTTTATATGACTTATTAATTAAAATATATGAGTAAAAAAACATAAAATACTTGTTTTTTGTAAAAAATATGCAAATTTGGGACATAAAATGTCAAATTTGGGACATTGGCACACAAATTAAAAAAATGTGGTAGGATGTGACTGTTGACAGAAATACAAAAGGAGGTAATAAAATGTTAAATATAAGTTTACAGTTGCGACAAAGGGATATTAAGAGGAGATTAAAAATATGAAAAAGAAAAGTATAGTATTTAAAGTAATAATTACACTTATAGCTTTGTTTGCAATATACAATGTGTATTGGTTGGTTTTTAGTTATATAAGATGGAAACCACTTTGTGAACAGGTTGGATATAATGAGCAATTTAAGGATTATTCCAAATTTATAGGAGAATTAGGAGAATATGATAGATATGTATTCGCTGTGTCATTACCAAGCTATCTTTCTTTTACAGGAAATTTATCTATTGCACAAACAGCTGTTCCTGGGGATGCAAGACCAACTGTAGATATGCTTATTTTTCCTGAAATAGGTGGATATAGAATAGAAACACAAATAATAACTCACAAGTCTAGTGAAAGCGAGGTAGTATTGGAAGTAGGTGGTTGCGTTATTCTAAATGAAAATATGGAGTTTTACGATGAACCTACAGAAGAGGAAAGGGAGCTGTTTGAAAAGTATAACGCAGAAATAAAGCACGCATTTGATATTATGAGGAGTGTTTGGGATTTGAAGTAGTTTAATTTTTGGAAGGTACAAAAATATAGCTGTTATAAAAATGTCAGTAATAGATATTAAACTTTTGTACCCTCTAAAAATATTTTAAAGAAAGGAAAGGCTACATCAGTAGTATTAGAGTCTATGATAAAGATAGTTGACTTATGTAAGAAATTTGATGAAAAAGTTTTATTTGATAAATACAATTTGGAAATAAAGGATGGAGAGTTTGTGGTTTTATCTGGAAATAGTGGAGCAGGTAAGACAACTCTGCTTAATATGATTGGAGGATTAGAGCCCGTAGATAAGGGGAAGATTTTGGTTAATGATATAGAGGTTACTAAAAGAAAAAACAAATTGAAGTATTATAGGGACATTGTTGGCTTTTTATTTCAAAATTTTGCCTTAGTTGATAAAAAGACTGTCAGACAGAATTTAAAGCTTGTAAAGAAAAAAAGTCAAAATGGATTATCTATTGAGGAAGCACTAGAAAAGGTTGGATTGATAGATAAGCTGGATACGAAGGTATATAAGCTATCAGGTGGAGAACAGCAAAGAGTAGCATTAGCAAGATTAATGGTAAAAAATAGTAGTGTTATACTGGCAGATGAGCCTACAGGCTCTCTTGATGTGAAAAATTCTGAAATGGTAATGAACATTTTAAAAGAAATAAATAAATCTGGAAAAACAGTTATTTTGGTTACTCATGTAGAAGAATATAAAAGCATAGGTGATAGATGTATCTGCTTGTAAAAAAATAAGTGTTGTCAACAGCCTGTAAACTATAAAGAAGGAGATATAGAAATTCATGAGAAAAGTTCAGATAGCTGTAGTAGTTTTTTTAATTTTCATTGGAATAATCATTTCTGGGGAAATATACATAGAATATATTAGTGATTTTGAGGATATGCCTGCCGTATCCTTTAATTCAAATAATTATAATTGTAAGGAAATGCTTAATGATTTGTATAATGGGGCGAAGGAGAAAGGACTACTAATAGGTGGAATATCAACACAGGTAGACAGTATATATACATCAAGAAAAAGTATATACTGCGACCAAGAGTTTAAAGAGTATTTAGAGGATAATTATTATATAAAAGAAGGAAATCAAAAGGCATTGTTTTCCGGAAAAGTAATTATAAAATTTGATGATTTTAAAGATATTCCAGAGGAGAGAATGAAGGCGTTGGTAAATCCTACAAAGCTTTATCTAGTAGGAAGTGAGGAAATAATATCAGATTTTATTAGTGAATTTTCTGAAAAATATCCTGTTTATAAGCCGGAGTTTGGAGCAGCCAGCAGATTAAGAGAGGCAAAGACTAAGCTTTTGCTTGTGTGGGGACTGATTTTAGTAATGATTATTATAATATCCTATTATGTTTTTCAAAAGGAGAAAAAAGAAAGTGTAATCAGAGTAACCTTAGGTGAAAGCGCAATAGGTATTTTTTTAAAAAAAGCTATCATAGAAATAGGAATAATAGGCGGTTCTTTTGAAATAGTAAGTCTAATTGCCCGTATTTTAGACTATAGTACATTTGATTTAGAAATTGTTAGAATGGTTGTATATGCTACGGTATTAATATGCGTACTAATGCAGGGAACAGTTTTAAAATTTGATGTATCCAGAGTAATGTCAAATGATGTTATTTCTGGTGAAATACTTTTTATGAATCATATTGTAAAGCTTTTAGCTGTAGCAGTAACAGTTATTTTAGTAATATCAGAGTTTAAAGAAATAAATAATTATATTGATTATAAGGCACAGGGAAAATTATTTGAATATTATAAGGGATATGTTAATGTCGATCTACATGTTAAGAACTATGAAGAGGTTGCACCTAGTGAGTATATGGAAAAGCTCTATAGGGAAAATATTGACAAGCTGCAGGGTACATATTTTGTAGATGACACAAATGGAGTAAGTGATATTGATATAATTTGTGCAAATAAAAATTCCGTTGAGTATATAAAAAGGGTAATACCTGAACTATCAGATTATGATTTTAAGGAAGGAGTTTATTTTATTTATAACAAAAATACAACGCTTAGGGAGGATATTAAAAACGAGGCAACAGATATGGCAAGTAATTTATATGATAAGGAAGAAGAAATGAAGCCACAATATCTGGAATATAAAGAAGATGTTGTATTGCCTTGTATATGCATTGAAGAGGATAGAGATAGTAAAAATTCAAAAAATCCAGTAATTGTATTGGTTAATTTGTCTGTAAAAAACGATTATAATATAGGTGATGGCAGCAGGTATCTTATATTTTTTGAAAAAACTATGTGGAAAGCAACAGAAAAAGACATAGAGCAGGCATTAGAAAAAATATCAAAAGACAGAAATGCCACCGCATATATACAAGATGTATATGACAGCTATGTTGAAAGATTAGAGCTGCTTGAAAGAACAGCGTATATAAAGGCAGTTTTAATTGCAGCATTACTATTAATAGTTGTAATAATATCACGAATACAGGTACAAATATTATATTCCTCTAATGAAATAGAAATTGCTGTTAAAAAGACCTTGGGCTATTCAATGTTTGAAAGATATAGAAAAATGTACATATACAGTGGACTTATTAATATAATAGCCATTGTTTCTGGGATAATTTATTCAAAAACCAGTATGTATAAAGGCGAGGGAGGCATATTTGAGATATGCTTTATTGGTGCTTTTATAATGCTTTTGGATTTTCTAATAATAACCTTGTTTATTAATAGGAATGAGAGGGTAAGCGTACCTAAAACCTTGAAGGGTGGTTGCTTGTAGGTATATTACAATAAAAAACAACAAAAAAAACATACCCATTGCTGATGGGAAGGTATCCAGAGGAAAATGAAGAAAATAAAATAGCGATTGATATTAGTATGATGGATTTATATGAGGAAAATGAGGATGAAAAAATAATTTTTAATAAAGAATTTTATTTACAAATCTGTAATATATTTGAAGTAGAGGTATGTGGTATATACGATTCAAATTTAGAACAGGGAATATATATAAATAACAAGCTGCAGGAGAAAATCAATAATCCTGCACCATCGGTGGTATATTGCTATGCAAAAAATCAGGAAATAGTGAGAGAATTTGATAAATATGATATTAATGACAAATATGATTGTTTCACGATGTATAGGCATCTAATTGGAAGTGTTTCAGATAAAACGCATACTATGAGAGAAATTTTAGTAATAATAGCATTTTTACTTGTATTCATATCTTTCTTTACAATTAGTTCATTTGTTAATATATCAATAAGTGAAAGAACATATGAAATTGGAATCCTTAGAGCATTAGGCTGCAATAAAAAAGATATAAAAGGTATTTTTTATATACAAAGTCTTATAACAGGCTGCATTGCTGCAGTAATGTCAGTTGGCATTTTTTATATATCAAAATTATTTATAGATAACAAAATATTGAAAAATGTAAATAATAAATGGATGCTGCTTTTTATGTCAGCAATAATTTTGTGTTGTATATCATTAGTAATGATTTCAAGTATACCACCATTACGAAAGATTAATAAGATGAAACCTATAGACTGTATCAGGTGCAAACAATAGTTAAATATCGTGAAAATTAGCTTGAAAGAGTAAGAATAATTATATATAATTTTAATCATGAAGCTATGAGGAAAATTATATGAAAGAACTATTTGATTATATATTTAAGTTAGACTTCAAAAGTCTGTTTATAACAAAAAGCAACAATACCTTTATACAATTTTTTAGATACATATTTGTTGGTGGAGTTGCATTTTTGGCAGACGGAGGGAGTCTTTTCTTAATTACAACTATTGGTGTAAACTATTTAATATCCGCAATATTTGCTTTTATTATAGGTCTTGCCTGTAATTATGGACTATCCAAGCTGCTGGTTTTTGAGAACAGCAGCGTAAACGGAAAGATAGAATTTCTGGTCTATGGAATTATAGGCGTAATAGGCTTAGGATTTACTGAAATAATAATGTATGTGCTTACAGAGATTGCAGGCTTGTATTTTATGGTTTCAAAAGTTATAGCGGCTATTATAGTTTTAGTTTGGAATTTTGTAGCTAGAAAAATTACTTTGTATAGAAAAAAATAGATTGGAGATTATTATGAAAAAAGTAGTTATTATTGGAGCTGGTCCGGCAGGTATTACTGCGGCATTTCAGCTTTTAAAAAGTACTAAGGATGAATATGAGATTATTATATTAGAGGAAAGTAATGAAATAGGAGGCATTTCAAGAACTGTAAGGTACAATGGAAATCGTATGGATATAGGAGGACACAGATTTTTCTCCAAGGATGATAATGTTATGAAGTGGTGGGCTGGAATTATGCCTACTCAGGGTGCAGATGCCTATGATGACAAAATATTAGGAAGAAAAAAAGCATTAGCTGAAAACGGACCAGACCCGGAAAAGAACGATGAGGTAATGCTTATTAGAAACAGGGTGTCCAGAATATACTATAAGAAAAAATTCTTTGATTATCCTATTAGCTTAAAGTGGGAAACTATAAAAAATATGGGCTTCTTTACAACTATATGTGCAGGCTTTAGCTATCTAAAGGCGTGTGTGTTTAAGAAGAAAGAAACCTCCTTAGAAAATTTCTACATAAATAGATTTGGAAGAAAATTGTACTCTATGTTTTTTGAGGGCTACACAGAAAAGCTGTGGGGACGCCACCCTAGAGAAATATCAGCAGACTGGGGATCTCAAAGAGTTAAGGGACTTTCAATAGTCGCAATTATAAAGGATGTATTTTCAAAAATATTTAAGAAAAATTCCCAAAATAAAAAGGTGGAAACCTCTCTTATTGAGGAATTTTATTATCCAAAGTATGGTCCGGGACAGCTTTGGGAGGTAGCAGCAGGCAAAGTAGAAAATATGGGTGGAAGCATTATTAAAAATGCAAAGGTTGTAAAAATAAACAATTCAGACGGAAAAATACGGAGTGTGGTTTATGAGAAGGACGGAGAGCAGGTAGAGCTTGAGGGTGATATTTTCATTTCCTCAATGCCACTTAAGGATTTAACAGCAGGGATGAATAGCGTTCCAGAAAATATTGCTGCTATTGCAAAGGGGCTTCCATACAGAGATTTTGTTACAGTAGGCTTATTGGTGGATAAGCTTAATCTTAAGAATCAGACAAATATAAAAACTATTAACAACATTGTTCCAGATTGCTGGATTTATGTACAGGATGTTGGTGTAAAGCTTGGAAGAATCCAGATATTTAATAACTGGTCGCCATATCTTGTAAAGGACATAGACCATAAGGTATGGATAGGCTTAGAGTATTTCTGCAATGAGGGTGACGATTTTTACAATATGTCAGATGAAGAATGTATAAGGTTTGCAAGTCAGGAGCTTGTTAAAATGGGTATTATTTCAGATGAAAAGGCTGTCCTTGATGCTCACAGGGAAAAGGTTAAAAAAGCATATCCAGCATATTTTGATACCTATGACCAGATAGATGAATTGGTAGATTATTTAAATACCTATGACAATTTGTATTGTGTAGGCAGAAACGGTCAGCATAGATATAACAATATGGACCATTCAATGGTTACTTCGTTTGAGGCTGTAGACAACATCATAAAGGACAGAAAGGACAAGTCTAATATATGGAATGTAAATACAGAGGAGGAATATCATGAGCAAAAATAACATGGCAGTAAAAGTAGCAGTATCCCTGATAGGAGCAGTATCTATTGGAATTGTATTATTTTATATTATTTTTATTTCAAAGGGCTATTATCATGCCGACTGTACAGATACTATTACCTGGGCAGAGGCTGTTTTAGATGGAAAAGCTCTTATGAACAGCGACTTTTATTACGCCTGCCTGCTGCCTTTTGGCGGACAGCTTTTAATGGTTCCGTTTGTAGCAATATTTGGTGTCAGTATGACAGCACAGCTATGTGGTATGGTGTTATTTGCAATATGCTTTGGTCTGGCGCTTGCCTTTTTGCTAAGGTCTATGAACTTTAGCTATAAATGGAGTGTTGTTGGAGTTTCAGCACTATTTTTAATAGTTTCCATAAGCGAAAAGCTAAGGGAAATATTCTGGTGCCACATAATATATTATAGTCTGGGACTATTTTTTGTTATGGTAGGATTAGGTCTTGCACTAAGGGTACTTAATTGTGAAAAATCAAAAAAGAAATATATGATATTACTTTTAATATGGACAGTACTATGCTCAATGAACGGTATACAAGCCCTTACTATATATGGCTTACCGGTATTGGCAGCATTTATGGCAAATATATTTTTTGATGTAAAAACACCTTTTGGCAGCAAAAAAAATGAAAAGCAATATGAAATAATTTTAGCTTTAATATTTGCTATTATTGTAGGCATGCTGTTAGGAAAAATAGCAAATGGAAACATAGTAGCAGGCTATCAGGAAGGATATTCAGTATTTTCTAAGCAAAGCCAGTGGATGGATAATTTTCTAAGCTTTGTTCCGCAATGGTTTACATTATTCGGCGTAGAGGTTGGAAGCAGAATGTTAATATATTCTGGAGAGGGTATTATAGAGCTGTTAAAAATAATATGCTCCTTAGTGGTTTTGATTGTTCCTATTATAATGACAATAATGTATAACAAATTTGAAACTATAGCCTATAAGCTTATGATATTAACACATTCATTTATGACAGCACTGATTTTATTAGGCTGGGTATTTGGAAGCTTAAATACAGCCTGTTGGCGATTATCTCCAATTATAGGAACATCTGTTATTTTATGTATTATGTTTGCAAAATGGATATATGATAAAAAGCAATATCAGAGAATGTTTTCAATTATAGTAATTCCAATAGGAATATTAATGCTTATTTCCACAATGGGTATATTAAAAATTAATAATACCCAGTCAGAAAGTAATCAGGCATTAGAAAATGTTATAAACACATTAGAAAAAAATAATCTTCAATATGGCTATGGAACCTTCTGGAATGCAAATAGTATTACATTATTATCCGACAATGATGTAAAGGTCAGATGTATCAATGTAAACGAGTCAGGCGTATCACCTAGAGCATACCAGACCAACATAAACTGGTATAAGGACAATTCCTATAAGGAATATTTCTTATTATTGAAGGCTGATGAATATGACACCTATAAATATAGTGAAAACTATGTAGAACCAATAAAAGAAATAGAAAGTGATAATTATTTTATCCTAGTATACAATTACAATATTTTAGAAATAAAATAATTTAACACAACCTTTTGACATTTAAATTAAATAACTACATATCGGAGGCTTTGAAAAACTCTTTGATTATATTAATAATCCCAAATGCAGACCATTTGGAAGCGTCGGTACTTAGGTCTTAGCATTGCTTGATAATATATTATTATATAAATTTCATATTAGAAAATATTATCAAGCAATGCTAAGACCTTATGTACCGCTACGCTGGAACTGAGCGAGAGCGTGTCTGCATTGGAATTATTAATATAATCAAAGGGGAATAAAACCTAAGGATAGGCAATTACTTGATTTTAAATTTCAACAAGGTAGAAAGGATGACACAATGGCATTTACCCACTTACATGTCCATACGGAATACAGTCTTCTGGACGGCTCCAGTAAGATTAAAGAAATAGTTAAACGCGCAAAAGAATTAGGAATGGATAGTCTGGCTATTACAGACCACGGAGTAATGTATGGTGTTATTGACTTTTATAAAGCAGCAAAAGAGGCAGGCATTAAGCCGATTATAGGTTGTGAAATATATGTATCCCCTTCCTCAAGATTTGATAAGGAGGCGGGAGTAAGTGATGACAGGTATTATCACCTTGTACTATTAGCTGAAAATGATACTGGTTACCATAATCTTATGAAAATAGTATCAAAGGGCTTTACGGAAGGCTTTTACTATAAGCCTAGAGTAGATTATGAGGTTTTAGAGCAGTATTCTGAGGGAATAATAGCCCTTAGTGCCTGCCTTGCAGGAGAAGTGGCTAGAAATCTTGCAAAGGGAAATTATGAGGATGCAAAGAAATCTGCACTCAGATATGAAGGAATTTTCGGAAAGGGTAATTTCTTTTTAGAACTGCAGGACCACGGTATTCCTACCCAAAAGACAGTAAATGCAGGGATTTTAAGGCTTAGCAGGGAGCTTGGAATAGAGCTAGTAGCCACAAATGATATACATTATATATTTGAAGAGGATAGTGTACCTCACGATATTTTATTATGTATACAGACACAAAAAAAAGTAAGTGATAACGATAGAATGAAATATGAGGGTGGGCAGTATTACTTAAAGACAGAGGAGGAAATGGCAGCCTTATTCCCATATGCTAAAGAGGCTATTGAAAATACCCACAAAATTGCAATGCGATGCAATGTGGAAATAGAGTTTGGTGTAAGAAAATTGCCTAGATTTCAAGTCCCTGCAGAGTTTTACAAAGAAACGGATGATGATATAGAGGCAAGTTGGAATTACCTTTTACATTTGTGTACAGAGGGTTTAAAGAAAAGATATGCCAGTGTTTCAAAGGAAGAATATGAAAAGCTTAAGGAAAGATTAGATTATGAGCTTTCTGTAATTAAAAATATGGGCTTTATAGATTACTTTCTGATAGTCTGGGATTTTATTAATTATGCTAAGCGAAATGGAATAGCAGTTGGTCCCGGAAGAGGTTCAGCGGCAGGAAGTATAGTTGCCTATACTCTTGAAATTACTGATATTGACCCGATTAAGTATGATTTACTTTTTGAAAGATTTTTAAATCCGGAAAGAGTATCAATGCCTGATATTGATGTGGACTTTTGTATGGAAAGAAGAGGAGAGGTTATTGAGTATGTTATAGAAAAATACGGCAAGGAAAGGGTTTCACAAATTGTAACCTTTGGTACACTTGCAGCGAAGGGTGTAATCAGAGATGTAGGCAGGGTATTGGATATGCCATATGCTGAGGTGGACGCAATAGCTAAAATGATTCCAAATGAATTAAATATTACTTTGGAAAAAGCATTGAAAATGAATCCAATGCTTAAGGAAAGCTATGATAATAACTCTCAGATAAAATATCTTATAGATATGTCAATGCGACTGGAAGGACTGCCTAGACATACCTCAATGCACGCAGCCGGTGTGCTTATTAGCTCAAAGGCTGTAGATGAGTTTGTGCCATTATCAAGGGCGTCGGACGGAACAATTACTACCCAGTATATAATGACTACTCTTGAAGAATTAGGCCTTTTGAAAATGGATTTTCTTGGACTTAGAACTTTAACGGTTATTCAAAATGCTGTTAGAATGATTAAGAAAAGTCAGAATATTGACCTTGATTTAAAAAATGCAGATTACAGTGATAAGGCAGTATATGAGCTTATTGGAAGTGGAAAGACAGAGGGCATTTTCCAGCTTGAAAGTGCTGGAATGAAAAACTTTATGAAGGAATTAAAACCGGATAATATTGACGATATTATTGCGGGAATTGCTTTATATAGACCGGGTCCTATGGACTTTATTCCTCAATATATAGAAGGAAAAAATAATGCAGAAAATATTACTTATGATTGCCCGCAGCTTGAGCATATTTTAAAACCAACCTATGGCTGTATTGTTTATCAGGAGCAGGTAATGCAGATAGTTAGGGATTTGGCAGGATATTCTTTGGGACGAAGCGACCTTCTTAGAAGAGCTATGTCTAAAAAGAAAGAGTCAGTAATGCAAAAGGAACGCCACAATTTTGTATATGGAAATGAGGAGGAAGGAATACCAGGCTGTATCAAAAATGGCATTAGCGAGGAAATTGCCAATAAAATTTATGATAAGATGATTGATTTTGCAAAGTATGCCTTCAATAAATCTCATGCGGCAGCATATGCTGTAGTAGCTTATGAAACTGCATATTTAAAGCATTATTATCCTGTCGAATTTATGGCAGCCTTAATGACCTCCTTTATAGAAAATTCCTCTAAGGTATCCCAGTATATTGTTATATGCAAAAATATGGGAATTGACATTTTACCTCCTGATATTAATAAAGGAGAGAGAGATTTTTCTGTAGAGGACGGAAAAATACGATATGGTCTTTCAGCACTTAAAAGTATTGGTAAAGGCGTTATTGACAGCATTGTTGAAGAAAGAAATGAGAGAGGCGAATTTACTTCTCTTAATGATTTTGTTGTCAGACTTACAGGCAAAGAGGTTAATAAAAGAACTATTGAAAGCTTTATAAAGGCAGGTGCTTTTGACAGCTTTGGACTTAAGCGACGCCAGTTAATGATGATTTATGTGCAGGTGGTTGACAGTATTACTAAGGATAAAAAGAATAATATGGCTGGGCAAATGACATTATTCGATTTTGCAAGCGAGGAGGATAAGCAGGATTACGAAATACAGGTGCCTGATGTAGCTGAATTTACAAAGCTTGAGCTATTGGCCTTTGAAAAAGAGGTAATAGGTGTATATGTAAGTGGACATCCTTTAGAGGAATATATGTCACTGTGGAAAAAGAAGGTTACAGTAGTTTCTACAGATTTTGTCAATGAAGATGATGATATGAAGGTAAAGGATGGAAACAGAGAAACTATAGGTGGAATTGTTACCTCTGTTACTATGAAGTCTACAAAAAGCAACAAGGTAATGGCATTTTTTAACCTTGAAGATATTTATGGAACTGTAGAAGTAATAGTATTCCCTAAGGATTTTGAAAAATATCGTTTTGTACTGAAAGAGGACGAAAGACTTTTTGTTACTGGTAGAGTTTCAGTCAATGATGAGGGTGACGGAAAGCTTATTTGTGAAAATATTTTACTGTTTGATGATGTACCTTCCCAGCTATGGGTCAGATTTGACAATATGGAAGCCTATCTTAAAGCAGAAGGAGAACTTTTAGCTACACTTGCAATGGATGACGGCAAAGACACAGTAGTTATATATTTAAGCGAGGAGAAGAAAAAGAAAATATTACCTAAGGCTTATAGTGTTAAGGCAGACACAGTATTAGTAAATAAACTAAAGGAAAAATACGGAGAAAACAATGTGGCTGTAAAATAATATTCCATAAAAAACATATAAGCGTTGGTATAAATAAGGCAGCAGGAAAAGTATTAATAACAAAATACGAATATATTCAATATTTAATATAATAAGTACTTGAAAACATTAAAAAAAGGTATTAGAATATATCCTGTATAATGTTTGAAGAATGAATAAAATTAAAGTATGCAGGAGGCAATATAAATGGCAAATGAAATAAACACTATTGGTGTATTAACTAGTGGTGGCGATGCACCAGGTATGAATGCAGCCATAAGAGCAGTTGTTAGAGCAGCTATAGCAAAAGGAAAAAAAGTAAAGGGCATTAGAAGAGGCTATCAGGGACTTCTTGAAGAAGATATTATAGATATGGATGCACATAGTGTATCAGATATTATCCAGAGAGGTGGTACAGTTCTTTACACAGCTAGATGTCAGGAATTCAGAACACCAGAAGGACAGCAGAAAGGTGCTGACATTTGTAAAAAACACGGTATTGACGGTATTATCGTAATCGGTGGTGATGGTTCCTTCCAGGGAGCACAGAAGCTTTCACATCTTGGTATTAATACTATTGGTGTGCCTGGTACTATCGATTTAGACATTGCTTGTACAGATTACACAATCGGTTTTGATACAGCAGTAAATACAGCTATGGAAGCTATTGACAAGATTAGAGATACATCTACATCACATGACAGATGCTCAGTTATCGAGGTTATGGGTAGAAGTGCCGGATATATTGCATTATGGTGCGGCATTGCAAACGGTGCAGAGGATATATTACTTCCTGAAAGATATGACCACAACGAAGAGGCTATTATTGAGCATATCAGACAGACACGAAGGATTGGAAAGAAGCATCATATCATTATCAATGCTGAAGGTATTGGCGATTCAAATGAAATGGCTAAGAGAATTGAAGCATCAACAGGTATGGAAACAAGAGCTGCTATCTTAGGTCATATGCAGCGTGGTGGCAGCCCAACTTGTAAGGATAGAGTTTATGCAACTATTATGGGCGCATATGCTGTTGATTTACTTTGTCAGGGCAAGAGTGACAGAGTTGTAGCACATTCACACGGTGAGTATGTAGATTATGCTATTGATGAAGCACTTGCTATGAAGAAGGATATTGACGAGTATCAGTATCAGGTTAGCAGAATGATGGCTAGATAGTAGTATTTATAGATATTTATGTAAATAATATACTCTCAGGGAAAATATGAGAGTGTTAGTTATAGTTAAGAGAATGCAGATAGTGCATTCTCTTAATGTTTATATATAAAAAAAATATGGATGATTGATTAATATGAAGAAAAAAGAAAAAAGAAAAATAAGTACCACAAGATGGATAGCAACAGGCTTTTTGATTGTTATACTATTAGGAACATTTTTGCTGATGCTGCCGAGTTCATCTGCAAGTGGTAAATCAACAGGTTTTATTGACGCATTATTTACAGCAACTACATCTGTATGTGTTACGGGGCTGACAACGGTAGTTACGGCTACTCATTGGAGTTTATTTGGAAAAGTAGTTATATTAATACTGATACAACTAGGCGGATTGGGTGTTGTTTGCTGTATGGTAGCAGTTTTAATGCTATTAAGAGTAAAAATTAATATGAGGGAAAAGGTTATGATACAGGAATCCTATGGGCTTGATTCTATGAGAAAAATTACGGGAATAATTCCTAATGTAATTAAAGGTACAATTATTGTAGAATTAACAGGTGCTATTTTTTACTCTTTCAGATTTATACCACAATATGGCTTTTTAAGAGGTGTGTGGTACTCTGTTTTTCATTCAATATCAGCATTTTGTAATGCAGGAATTGATATTTTAGGTGATAATAGTCTGATGGATTATAGTGGAGATGTATTGGTTAATTTTACAACTATGTTTTTAATTATAGCTGGAGGCATAGGCTTTATTGTCTGGTGGGATGTGTTTTCTGCTATAAAGAAAGCGAGAAAAATAGGTAAATTCAGAGGACAGATATTTTGTAAACTTACACTACATTCAAAAATAGCAATAAGCACAACTATATTTTTGATTGTTTCAGGAAGTGTTTTGATATTTATTTTTGAATATAACAATCCAGATACTATAGGAAATTTTGGCTTGTTAAAGAAGATAATAGCATCCCTGTTTCAGTCGGTGACAACAAGAACAGCAGGATTTGCGGGCGTATCGCAGGATGGTTTCAGATTATATACATATGTGGTTATTCTTGTGCTGATGATAATTGGTGGCTCACCAATGGGAACTGCAGGGGGGCTTAAGACTACTACCGTAGCAATGATGTTTATTTGTGTAGGTTCGGTTATAAGAGGAAAAAAGGATGTTGAGGTATACAATAGAAGAATAAGCAGCGAAAATATAAGAACTGGACTTACAGTTATTGTGTTAGGTATTGCGATGTTACTAGCAGGAATTATAGGACTTTCCATAACAGATGGTTTTTCTGGTATTGCGACGGCATATGAGTGTACATCTGCCATTGCTACAGTAGGTTTATCTACAGGTATAACACCACTGTTGTCCATCGGTGGAAAATTGATTATAATTATAATGATGTTTATAGGAAGAATAGGTCCAATTACCATTGCAATGGCCATTGGAGGCAAAAAAGGCAACAATAATGATACAAGAAAGCTTGCTGAAAAGAAAATAATAGTTGGTTAGTTAAAAGAAAGGTAAATATATGAAGGATATTGCAGTTATAGGATTAGGTAATTTTGGATTTAGTATTGCCCGGGAATACGCTACAGAAGGTGGAAATGTATTAGCAATAGATATTAGTGATGAAAAGGTACAGGAGGTATCAGATTTTGTTACATATGCCGTAAGGGCAGATGTGACAGAGCCGGAGGTAATAAAAGGTGTTGGGCTGGAAAATGTTGATATAGCAATTATAGCTATATCTAACAATATGGAAGCATCGGTCATGGCAACTATTATTGCAAAGGAACTGGGTGTTCCAGAAATTATAGCAAAGGCAAATAATGATATTCATGCAAAGATTCTAAAAAAAGTTGGAGCAGATAGGGTTGTGTTTCCTGAAAAGGAGATGGGCATAAAAATTGCAAAAAATATATCATTAAACAGATTTAAGGACATTATAGATTTACAGGAGGATTATTCTATAATTGAGGTACAGGTTCCGAAGAACTGGGTAGGCAAAAATCTTACAGAGCTTAATCCAAGGAAGAAGTATGGATTTAATGTAATTGCATCTAGAGAGGAACATGAACTGACTATTAATCTGAATCCAACAACTCCATTTAATGAAAATGAATCAATAATTGTAATAGGGAAAAATGAGTTTTTACAGAAGGTTTTCTAAGTAAAAGAGATAATACAGAAAAGTAATTGTACAAGAAATGATGATGTCTATAAAAGGCAGGCCACGATGTCAGGAAAGGATATATAATGGGACAAATAGGAGAAATCACCTCACTTTCAAATCCTCACATTAAAAATATTAAGGCATTACAAAATAAAGCAGCCCTTCGTAAAAAAGAGGGACTATTTGTAGTTGAGGGATTAAAGATGTTTGTTGAAGCACCTATTAATATTATAAAAAGTGTATATGTATCAGAAAACTTATTAGAGGATTTGGCAAATAATAAGGGATTTACCGAAAAACTGCGTCAGGAAGCATTGCAAAAGCTTAAAACTGTTCAATATACTAAGATAGGAAATGATGTTTTAAAAAGTATATCAGATACAGTTACTCCACAGGGTATTTTTGTAATATGTAAAAGTTTTGAGTACTCTCTGGATAAGCTTGTAGAAAAAAGCAAAAAACAGATTTTTCTTGTGCTTGATGAGATTAAGGACCCGGGAAATATGGGTACAATAATTCGTACAGCAGAGGGCGCTGGTGTAACAGCTGTAATAATGAATAGCAGGTGCGTGGATATATTTAATCCAAAGGTAACAAGAGCTACTATGGGTTCAATTTTCAGAGTGCCATTTATTATAGAAGAGACTCTTATAAATTCCATTAATTTTCTAAAAGAAAAGGGTGTTGTTACATATGCAGCTCACTTAAATGGAAAAGAGTATTTTAATGAAGAAAATTTTAATGAATCTGTTGGAATTTTCATAGGAAATGAGGCAAAAGGTTTAAGCACTTCAGTTGCAGAGCTTGCGGATAAATATATAAAAATCCCTATGGAGGGACAGGTGGAATCGCTTAATGCGTCAGTTGCGGCAGCAATTTTAATGTATGAAGCAAAAAGAAAAATCACAGTGTAATAGAATTGTAATATTTGCATACAATTTTAATGAATAAGATTGTATGGAACATTAAAAAAAGTGCCGTAAAATCGGCACTTTTTTAATATTAAAATACAAAAACTTGACAAATGATAATATATTTGATAATATACTCCTCGAAAAGTTGTAATAAATTTAACATTTTTGTAACAATTCAAAAAAGCAAGGAGGAAATCATGGAAACTAAACAAGATAAGATAATTACCTTTATCTCAGCACTTTTGGCAGCTGTTATATTAGTAGTAGTTATCGCTTGCAATGTGGGGAATGATTCATCAAAAACAGATGCTTTGGAAAACCAAAGCGAAAAAGGAAATGGTAATTACACTTCATCAGATTTACAGGCATCTATAATAGATTCAGACGGATTGATAAAAGGTGTTGTAGTTGATGAAACTGATTCTGAAGAAAAAGCTTCAGAGAAAACAACAGATAGTAATGAATTAACAGCGGGAGCAGAACCAGAAACTGTAGAAACAGTTATGGAGAAAGCACCTAGTAAATATGCAGGAAAGTTCCTGGTTAATGTAGATGAGTTCTTATTCGTAAGGGCAGAAGGCAGTGCCGACGCACAGACAGTTGGAAAAATATACAAGGGCTGTGGCGGTGATGTAATCGAAAAAGGAACTGAATGGTCAAAGATTAAATCAGGAAATGTTGAAGGATATATTAAAAACGAATTCGCATATTTTGATGAAGAGCTTGAAGCTCACGAAAGTGAATTTGCTGGCAGCACAGCTAAATCAACAGTAAATTCTCTTAGAATTAGAAAGACAGCAGATTTAAATGGTACAGTTATCGGCACTATTGATGAAGGTGCAGATGTAATCATTAATGAGCTTGGTACAGAATGGACTCATGTAACATATTCTGGTGTTACAGGTTATGTATCAACAAAATATTTAAATATAACATACCAGATGGGTACAGGTATTACTACTGAAGAAGAGCAGGCTGAAATAGCAGAGGAAGAAGCTAGAAAGGCAGCCGAGGCTGCTGCAGCAGCAGAAGCTGAAAGAGTTAGACAGCAGGAACATGCTCAGGCAGTAGCAAACAGCCATTTTGTTGAAACAGTCCAAACTTCAGCTTATAGTATTTCAGAGGAAGATGCGTACCTTATTGCTTGTGTAGTTAGTGCAGAAGCAGGTGGAGATATTTACGAAGACCAGCTTGCAGTAGCAAATGTTATTCTTAACAGACTTAAATCTGGAAGATACGGCAATTCAGTAAGCAATGTAGTATATGCAAGAGGACAGTTTACTGTAACAGTAAATGGTGCGTTAGAAAGATATATGACAAACGGTCCTTTATCGGTAGCTGTACAGGCTACAAAGGATGCTATATCAGGAGTAAACAATGTTCCAAATTATAGCAATTTCTGTGCATTATATGCAGCAAACTATTCAAGATATAATGAATATACAATAATCGGGGCTCAGGTATTCTACAGATAGAGTGGAAGAAGAAAGTTTTGTAGCATACAAGGATTAGGTTCTTGTGTGCTACTTTTTTATACCTAAGAAAGTAGTTTTAAATGCCTTTGTGTGGGATTTGTGCTACAACAACGAAAAAGTTATGTGATAGAGTGCAAAACCTACGCAACATACAAAGACCTATATCCTTAAAGGGACCGCTTGCGCTTAGCTCGTGCGCGTAGCGGATACTAAACAAAATCTACGCTGTCGCTTGATTTAGTTAAGTACCGACGGCACGAGATGTCACCTTTAAGGATATAGGTCTTTGTATGTTGCTTTGGGTTTGATATTCACAAAGTTATTGAAAATGAATTTGTACATTACTTGTGTTATAATGTTAATAAAGTTGTGGTAAAAGATTTTATACATATTAGATATTATAGAAATTGTTTATAAACATAGACTATTTGATGATGTGCAAAATCAACATAAAACCATTTAATAATATTAATTGAAGAACTGAAAATGCTTATTAGTTGTTTAGGAGTTAAAACATGAATGATGAATTACTTTTTGTAATCCCAATATATTCTATGCCAGAAGAAGAATTTGATGAAAAGTGGGATGATTTTTATGAAAAGAGAAATTATAAAAATAATGATAAATTCGAATACATAAGAGAATATTATAAAGACCAATGGAAATATAATCAAATTATAGCATATGTGGAAGTTTATAGAAGTAATGAAGAAATAAATTTTAACATATGTAAGTCGCAACAAAAGATATATAGATATGATTGTTCACAGCATTATTTTACCTATTGTCATACAATAGGGCAACATTTTTATGTTGACAAAAATATGACACATTCGGAAATAGTTAAAGAAATAAAATTATGGGTGGATAATTTTGCCAGCGAATATTCTAAGCGTACATATGTAGATTATGAATTATTTAATAAAACTAATGAGTTTATTGATCTGCATAAAATTTTTTATAGGGACATCTGCAACCGCTAGTGCTTAGTAAGTGCAAGCGAGAGCGTAGCACGAACTTAGCACTACTGCGAGGTATAAAACTATTATAAATCTCTTTACATAACCCTTAAAAAAGGCTATTATAAGAAAAGATTAGTATTTTACAGAAAGAAGGAAGCATTATGAATTCATTAGTTGGAACAAATTTTTTGACATTAAAGGATTTAACTCCACAGCAGATAGAGTATCTTGTTGATTTATCAGCGGATTTAAAGGATAAAAAGAAAAAGGGCATTGCACATGAATATTGCAAGGGCAAAAATGTAGCATTAATTTTTGAAAAGACCAGCACAAGAACAAGATGCTCCTTTGAGGTAGCAGCACACGATTTAGGTATGGGTAGTACATATTTAGACCCAACTGGCTCACAGATTGGCAAGAAGGAAAGCATTGCTGATACAGCCAGAGTTCTTGGAAGAATGTATGATGGTATTGAATATCGTGGCTTTGGTCAGGAAATAGTTGAGGAGCTTGCAAAATATGCGGGTGTTCCGGTATGGAATGGCTTGACAAACGAATTTCACCCAACACAGATGATAGCAGACCTTCTTACAATTAAAGAGAAGTTTGGAAAGCTTAAGGGTCTTAATTTTGTTTATATGGGCGATGCAAGATATAATATGGGTAATTCACTTATGATTGCCTGTACAAAAATGGGCATTAATTTTACTGCCTGCACAAATAAAAAATATTTCCCAGATAAGGAATTAGTAGCTTTATGCGAAGATTATGCAAAAGAAAGCGGGGCAGCTCTTACTCTTACAGAAAGCGTAGAGGAAGGTACAAAGGATGCAGATGTAATTTATACTGATGTATGGGTATCAATGGGTGAGCCTGATGAAGCTTGGAATGAAAGAATTAATGACTTATTACCATATCAGGTTAATAAAAAGGCTATGGCTAACGCAAAGCCTGCAACAATCTTTATGCACTGTTTACCAGCCTTCCACGATTTGAAAACAAAGATTGGCAAAGAGGTATATGAGAAATTTGGTGTTGCAGAGCTTGAGGTTACAGATGAAGTATTTGAATCTGAACAGTCAGTTGTTTTTGATGAGGCTGAAAACAGAATGCACTCGATTAAGGCTATTATGCTTGCAACCCTTGGTGGCTATGAGCTTTCAAAATAATGTAGGTAAGGTAAGATATGGAAATTAACAGAAATCGACGCAATTTTAAAACAATAGGAAAAGTAATAGATGTTATAAATTTAGGCTTATCCATAATAATAATATTAGCTGTATTATTCTTAATAATTAATGTACAAAAATATATGATAATGTTTCCGGTAGTATTTTTAGCATCAGCAGCAATGAATGCAGCACTTGGCTTTAAGGTATACAAGCAAAGAGAAACATTACACGGAATAATATTATTTGTAGTAGGATTTTTTATGTTAGTTTTATCAATAATAGGATTTATGGTGGCATTATAATGAAATCAAAAATACTAGCAAAGCTAAAGGGTACAACAGGTTATGTTTCTGGACAGGAATTATGTCAGGAATTTAATGTATCCAGAACAGCTATTTGGAAGATTATTAATAAATTAAGAGATGAAGGATACGAAATAGAGGCTGTAAGCCATAAGGGCTATAGAATAGTCAATGCACCTGATATTTTATCGCAGAATGAAATAGAAAGCGTTGTAGATAATTACAAAATAGTCTATAAGGATGAAATTGACTCTACCAACAACTATGCAAAAAGACTGGCAGAGGACGGCGAAAAAGAGGATATGCTTATAGTCAGTGATTGCCAGACAGCAGGCAGAGGCAGGAATGGAAGGAGCTTTGCGTCCCTTAAGGGCAAGGGTATTTTTATGACCTTACTTAAGCACCCAAAGCTAGAGCCGCAAAAGGCATCTATGGTTACTATTGTTACAGCTATGGCAGTCAGAGAAGGAATTTTTAATGCTACAGGGCTGGAATGTAATATAAAATGGCCGAATGATATTGTTTATGACGGTAAAAAGGTTTGTGGCATTCTTACAGAGATGAGTGCTGAAATGCAGAATATCAATTATGTGGTTATTGGAATAGGCATAAATACATCAAATGAAAGCTTTTCAGAGGATATAAAGGATGTGGCTGTATCTATAAAAATGACTGGTAAGAATACAATTAAAAGAAGCAGTATTATAGAGCAGGTAATAAAAAGCTTTGATAAATACTTTACAGAGTTTGAAAAAACAAGTGATTTAGAGTATCTTCGTGAGGAATACAATAAGTATCTGGTAAATGCAGGCAATAAAGTAAGGATTGTAGCTGAGGACACAGACTACGAGGCCATTGCCTTAGGCATTGACCACGAAGGCCGTCTGCTTGTAAATAAAGATGGAAAAATAATAAAAATAGTATCTGGAGAAGTTTCAGTACGAGGAGTCTATGGTTATGTATAACAAAAATACAGTATTATGCGGTTCAAACGCATATGAACAAAAATATTATTTTAATGATGAATTTGATAGATTACCAGAATCTATTAAGGACGAATTAAAGGCAATGTGTGTGCTTTTTACGGAGGATATAGGTGGAATACTTACTTTGGAATACACAGAGGTTGGTAATCTGGAGTTTGATGTCCTTTGCGATGAAGGAGATTTACTTTTTGATGATATAGGCTGTGGCTTAAAAATAAAGCAGCTTAGAACAGAAAAAAGAGAGCTGTTGGAAGCATTGGAAATGTACTACAAAGTATTTGTTCTTGGGGAAGATATGTAGTATAGGAGATACTAGATGAAAATTGGAAATGTAGAGATTGCAAACAATGTAGCCTTAGGACCAATGGCTGGTGTGACTGATTTGCCTTTTAGGAAGCTTTGCAAGGAAATGGGCTGTGGGCTTATGTACACAGAAATGGTTAGTGCAAAGGCTATATTATACAACAATAAAAATACAGATGAGCTTTTAAGGGTGGATGAGAGCGAAAGACCTATTGCAGTACAGCTTTTTGGCTCTGATCCTGATATAATGGCAGAAATGGCGGCAAGGATTGAAGAAGGTCCTTATGATTTTATTGATATTAATATGGGCTGCCCTGTGCCTAAGATTGTAGGCAATGGGGAAGGCTCAGCACTTATGAAGAATCCAAAGCTGGCTGGTGATATTGTAGCTGCAATGGCAAAAAAATGTAAAAAGCCTATAACAGTAAAAATTCGCAAGGGCTTTGATGATGAAAATATAAATGCTCCAGAATTTGCAAAAGTGCTAGAGGCGAATGGAGCTAGTGCGGTAGCAGTTCACGGAAGAACCAGAGAGCAGTATTACACAGGTAATGCTGATTGGGACATTATAAGTAAGGTTAAAGCAGCAGTAAATATTCCTGTAATTGGAAATGGAGATATTACAACACCTGTTGACGCAAAAAAAATGATAGAGCAGACAGGCTGTGACGGAGTGATGATAGGACGAGCAGCCAGAGGAAATCCGTGGATATTTAAAGAAGTATCTCATTATCTTGCAACAGGAGAACTGATAGAGCGTCCAACACTTGATGAAGTACGGAAAATGATACTTAGACATGCAAGAATGTTGGTAGAATACAAGGGCAATTTTATTGGAATCAGAGAGATGCGGAAGCATGTTGCCTGGTATATATCAGGGTATCCACATTCAGCAGCAATACGAAATCAGGTAAATATGGTGGAAAGTATTGAGGAGCTGGAAGAACTGATAAATGAAAAAGTTAGCATCATAGTAGACACAAAGGCAACAAATAATAAAATGGGAAAGATTTAAACTATAGATTTTTAAATTGTAAGTGTCTAAAGTGTAAAGGAGAAAGATATGTTATTAGTTGTTGATGTAGGAAATACAAATATTACCTTAGGTTTATTTGAAGGTGAAAATATAGTGGGAAATTATAGAATGACTACCACTACTCCAAGAACATCAGATGAGTTTGGATATATGCTTAGAAGTATTTTGGGAAAATATGCAGATAGTGTGGAAGGAGTTATTATTTCCTCAGTAGTGCCTAATATTATGTATTCTCTTACCAATGGCTTTAAGAAGTATTTTGGAATTAATCCGTATATTGTAGGTCCGGGAACAAAAACTGGCATAAAGCTTACTACACCAAATCCAAGGGAGGTTGGAGCCGACAGGATTGTTGATGTAGTAGCAGGTTATACAATTTATGGAGGACCAGTCATAGTAATTGATTTTGGAACAGCTACCACATATGATTTAGTTACTAAGGATGGCTCGTTTGTAGCGGCAGTTACCTCGCCGGGAATTAAAATTTCTGCAAAGGCATTATGGGAGGATACAGCTAAGCTTCCAGAGGTAGAAATCAAAAAGCCAGATACAATACTTGCAAATGACACAATTACCAGTATGCAGGCAGGGCTTGTATATGGTTACATTGGACAGACCGAGTACATTATAGATAAAATTAAGGAAGAAAGTGGATTTAGTGACTGCAAGGTTGTAGCCACAGGTGGACTTGGAAGAGTTATTTGCGATGAAACAAAGAAAATAGATATATATGATAAGGATTTGACTCTTAAAGGCTTGAAGATAATTTATGACAGGCAGAATAAGAGCAGGTAAATAAGAGTAAGCAGGATAAAAAATTAAGAAAGAGTAAGATGTATAAGGAAAAGACAGCTACGGGATATTGACAATATATCAAAAAATATATTATAATATTTTGAACTGTCTAAAGAGATGGCTTATACATTCTGGAAATTTCTTTTAATCGATAAGTGTTATTGTGTAAAGTTTTCAGATGTATATAAGAATATTAAAAGTCAGGAAGGTATTTAGGATGGCAGAAAAGAAAAATATACTAACATACGAAGGACTTACAAAGTTAGAGAATGAATTACAGGATTTAAAGGTTGTTAAAAGAAAAGAAGTAGCTCAGAAGATTAAGGAAGCAAGAGAACAGGGTGACTTGTCAGAAAATGCTGAATATGATGCTGCTAAGGACGAGCAGAGAGATATTGAAGCCCGTATTGAAGAATTAGAGAAAATCCTTAAGAATGCAGAAGTTGTAGACGAGGATGAGATTGATACAAAGAAAATCAATGTTGGCTGTAGAGTTGTTCTTGTTGACAAGGATACAAAGGAAGAAATTGAGTTCAAGATTGTAGGCTCAACAGAGGCAAACAGCCTTAAAAATATGATTTCTAACGAATCACCTATAGGCAGAGAGCTTATGGGCAGAAAGGTTGGAGAAACAGTTGTAGTTGAAGCTCCAAGTGGAGAATTCAAATACAAAATAAAGGAAATTCAAAGATTAGTAAACTAGGACTGTGAAAGGAAAGAAGTAGAAAATGGCTGAACAGAACAATAATCAGAATGTACAAGATATAAATGCTCTTTTAAAGGTTAGAAGAGAAAAGCTTGCAGATTTGCAGGAAAGAGGCAAAAATCCATTTGAGATTACAAAATATGATGTTACACATCATAGTCAGGAAATCAAAGACAACTTTGAAGAATTAAACGGCAAGTCTGTAACTGTAGCTGGCCGTATTATGGCAAAGAGAGTAATGGGTAAAGCTTCCTTCTGTAACATTCAGGATTTACAGGGAAATATTCAGTCATATGTTGCCAGAGATAACATTGGCGAGGAATCTTACGCAGACTTTAAAAAGTACGATATTGGTGATATTGTTGGTATTAAAGGTGATGTTTTTGAAACAAAGACAGGTGAAAAGTCTATTCATGCTGTAGAAGTGGTTTTACTTTCAAAATCATTACAGATATTACCAGAAAAGTTCCACGGACTTACAAATACTGATATTAGATATAGACAAAGATATACAGACCTTATTATGAATGCAGAAGTAAAGGATACTTTTGTTAAGCGTTCAAAGATTATTAGCGCAATTCGTAAATATTTAGGAAATGAAGGCTTCCTTGAGGTTGAAACTCCAATGCTTGTAGCAAATGCAGGTGGTGCAGCCGCAAGACCATTTGAAACTCATTTCAATGCACTTGACGAGGACTTAAAGCTTCGTATTTCATTAGAATTATACCTTAAAAGACTTATTGTTGGTGGTCTTGAAAGAGTATACGAAATCGGTCGTGTATTTAGAAATGAAGGTCTTGACACAAGACATAACCCAGAGTTTACATTAATGGAGCTTTATCAGGCATACACAGACTACAACGGAATGATGGACTTAACAGAAAACTTATATCGTTATGTAGCAAAAGAGGTGCTTGGTACAACTACTATTGTTTACAATGGGATTGAAATGGATTTATCAAAGCCATTTGAGCGTATTACAATGGTTGACGCAGTTAAAAAGTACGCAGGTGTAGATTTTAACCAGATACATACTCTTGAAGAAGCAAGGGCAGTAGCAAAGGAACACCATGTAGAATTTGAAGAGCGTCACAAGAAGGGTGACATCTTAAACTTATTCTTTGAGGAATTTGTAGAAGAACACCTTATCCAGCCAACCTTCCTTATGGACCACCCAGTTGAGATTTCTCCACTTACAAAGAAGAAACCAGAAAATCCAGAATATGTAGAGCGTTTCGAGTTCTTTATGAATGGCTGGGAAATGGCAAACGCTTACTCAGAGCTTAATGACCCTATCGACCAGAGAGAAAGATTTAAGGCTCAGGAAGAGCTTTTAGCTCAGGGTGATGATGAGGCAAACACAACAGATGAGGACTTCTTAAATGCCCTTGAAATCGGTATGCCACCAACAGGCGGTATTGGATTTGGTATAGATAGAATGTGTATGCTGTTGACAGATTCAGCGGCTATAAGGGATGTGTTGTTGTTCCCGACAATGAAGACCCTCGGTGGTGTAAAATCCGAAAATGGTGTAAAGGATAAAGAAGTTTCTACACCAAATTCAGAGCCTGAAAAGATTGATTTCTCTAAGGTAAAGATTGAGCCTTTGTTTGAAGAAGATGTTGATTTTGATACATTCTCAAAGTCTGATTTCAGAGCCGTTAAGGTTAAAGAGTGCGTAGCAGTACCGAAATCAAAGAAGCTGTTGCAGTTTACTCTTGATGACGGAACAGGCACAGATAGAACCATTTTAAGCGGTATTCACGCATATTATGAGCCGGAAGAACTTGTCGGTAAGACACTTATTGCAATCACAAATCTTCCTCCGAGAGCAATGATGGGCATTGACTCTTGCGGTATGCTCCTGAGTGCAGTACACGAAGAAGAAGGCGAAGAAAAGCTCCATCTGCTTATGGTAGATGACCATATTCCGGCAGGTGCAAAGCTCTACTAAGAAGTACCGTTTTACCCTACAAAACGGGATGTACTTCATTTGTGAAAAAGCTCTGAAAATACACAAATACACCAAATTTACACCAAATGGTGCTTGAAACGGTGCAGAGTCTTAAAAATCGCATAATTTTCAAAATATATGGGCAGTCCCAATCGGGATTGCCCATTTTCAAAAGTATGATAAAAGTCTAAAATGAAATTTAACAGAGTGGCTAATTATGAAGATTCGGGAAATCAAAGAAAATAAAAAACAATTCCTTTCATTACTGCTATTGGCAGATGAACAGGAAAATATGATAGACCGCTATCTTGAAAGAGGCACTATGTATGTGCTTAATGATAACGGTGTGAAAGCTGAATGTGTTGTTACGGATGAGGGCAACGGTATTCTTGAAATAAAGAATATTGCGACCGTTCCAGAATATCAAGGTAAAGGCTATGCCAAAGCCTTGATAGATTTTATTGTTAAAGAGTATGCCGACAAATATTCCGTTTTACAGGTCGGAACCGGCGATAGTCCTTTGACAGTTCCATTCTATGAAAAGTGCGGTTTTGTTCGTTCTTATATCATACCGAACTTTTTTACAGATTATTATGACCACCCAATATTTGAATGTGGCGTCAGGTTGGTGGATATGGTGATTTTTCAAAGAAACCTATAAACTAATGCATTCAAGCCCTTTGAGAGAGGAGAAATCTTTTCTCAAAGGGCTTTTTCTATTTTTACGGATATTCGCAAACTACAAGAAAAAGCCAAAACCTCATATACTCTAATCACAGAGGAAGTGGAGGTTTTGATATGAGTAACAGTTTATCGGCAGTACATCCCGAATTAGTTGCCGAGTGGTCGGATAGGAATTTACCGCTGACACCGGACAGCATAACTTTCGGCTCGAATAAGAAAGTATGGTGGAAAGGTGCTTGCGGTCACGAGTGGGAAACAAGCGTAAAGGCTCGTTCCAACGGCGAGAAATGCCCCATATGTTCAGGTGCAAGAGTAGTCACGGGCATTAATGATTTAAGTACATTGAAGCCGGAATTGGCTTCTGAATGGTCTGAGAAAAATAAAATCAAACCGACAGAGGTATCTATCGGCTCACACAAGAAAGTGATATGGAAATGTAAATTAGGACACGAATGGATAGCCACTGTAAAGAGCAGAACCATCAATAGAACAGGTTGCCCGTACTGCTCCCATAACAAAGTGCTTGCAGGATTTAATGACCTTGCAACCCTGTTCCCGGAAGTTGCAGACGAATGGTCTGATAAGAATGAAAAGAAGTCTACCGAAGTTATGGCGTTTGCAAACAGCAAGGCTTGGTGGAAGTGCAGAACTTGCGATTATGAATGGAATACGCTTATCTCTACACGCTCAAGCGGCAGTAAATGTCCTTGTTGCAGTGGATATATATTTATAAAAGGAAAGAATGACCTAAAAAGTACACACCCACAGATAGCCAAAGAATGGTCAGAGAAAAACTATCCTCTGCAACCGGATGAAGTCAATGCAAAGTCGAGGAAAAATGTATGGTGGCATTGCAGGAAATGCGGTAACGAGTGGAAGTCGGTCATCAATGCTCGTGTGAAAGGAACGGTCTGCCCTGTTTGTGCAGAGCGAGAGGTACTTGCCGGATACAATGATTTGGCTACGACGGATAAGCAGCTTCTGACAGAATGGGATTATGAATTAAATAAGTTGAAGCCGACGGAAGTCTCAAGAAATTCAGCAAAGAGAGCATGGTGGCAATGCAGATACGGTCATTCTTGGAGTATGAAGATAAACGAGCGTACTGTTCTCGGAAAAGGGTGCAGAATATGTGAGCAGGAGTATCTGTCGTTGTTACCGGCTCTTGTAATCAGTTATTATGCCAATTTGAAAGGATTGAAAGTTGAACTTGGCTCTGATAGGTTATTCGGCATTCCACTTGATGTATATATCCCACTGGAGCAGGTTGCCATTCAAGTGAATACGGACTCGGAGAAGATAGACATACTAAAGGAACATCTCTGTAAACAACGTGGAATCAAACTCATTAAGTTGCCGATGAAGCCAAACGAAGCGGAATCCGAATATGCACAGCGAATCAAAGCGGCATTTCAGAGCGTACATATATTTATATCTTCCGATACAGAAGAAGATGTTAAGATAATCAGGAAAATATTTAAGAACTGGAGGAACAGCCGATGAGAGAAAAGAAATATCATATTTACCTAACCGATGATGAGCAAAGCAGAGTGATACAGTCGCTTATCAATCTGAAAAATAACCTTATAGTACAAGGAAGATACACCGACGCAGTAGATGAAGTTCTTCTGAAAGTGCTGTCCGCAAAGAAAAAGAAACTGAAAATCAAATAATTTCAAGCATTTATGCCGTCTGTTTTTTTTACCGAAACAGGCGGCTTTTTTTGTTGTCAAAAATTTTTTGAAATTTTTTCGGAAAAGCAGCGATTTTGGGTGTCCAAAATGAAGCCTTTTGTGCAATGAGTGAAGGGGTTAATTCCTGATGATGAAAACGGAAGCCTTTTCACTTGTTCTTTGACAACTGAATACACAGGTCGTTAAGACTTTAATTCTGATGATAGCCACTTTAGTAGGTACGCCGAAACTTCTGAAAATTTCAGAACAGCGAGAACTCCTGCTATGAGTATCGGATTGCAACCGATATGGCGATGACGGTCAGAAAGATAATGATACTTCTCTACGGAGCTGGCGGAGTACCCGGCAGAGGTTAGATTCCTATGATACAGATAAGCAGTCTGTTCCTTAACGACTTCCCGAAAGCGATATGCTTGGCAAGGGATATTGAGAATAAATATTGCCACGACCGTTTAGGAAATGAAACGGTCAAGTACATAGCCGTTTTTATTGGCTATGAATAAATCGAAAGGAGGACGCAAGAGGTGTCAAACTGCAAAACGATTGCCATATGCAATCAAAAAGGCGGAGTCGGAAAGACAACGACAACGGTTAATCTTGGTGTTGGTCTTGCAATGCAGGGTAAGAAAGTCTTGCTCATTGACGCAGACCCACAGGGAGATTTAACCACCTGTCTCGGTTGGAGAGATACGGATAACTTGGGTATTACGCTTGCAACAAAACTTACAGATGTAATTAGTGAAACGATGAATGACCCGACAGACGGTATCCTGCACCACGAGGAAGGTGTTGACCTTTTACCGGCGAACCTTGAACTTTCGGCGATGGAATATAATCTGATGAACGCTATGAGCAGAGAAACCACTTTGAGGAATTATTTAAGTCAGGTCAAAGACAGATATAATTTTGTTCTGATTGACTGTATGCCCTCACTGAGTATGGTAACACTCAATGCTCTATCTGCGGCAGACAGCGTGATTATTCCGGTGCAGGCACAGTATTTGCCGGCTAAGGGTATGACCCAGCTTGTGCAGACCATTTCAAAAGTCAAGAAGTATATCAATCAGGATATTAAGATAGACGGTATGCTTCTCACTTTGGTGGATAACCGCACAAACCTCGCCAAAAGTACGGTGGAAGCGTTGCGGGAGAATTTCGGAAATCAGATTAAGCTGTATCGCACATCTATTCCGATTGCTGTAAAAGCCGCAGAAACTTCTTCCAAAGGAAAGAGCATTTTTGCTTATGAGCCAAATAGTACGGTGTCTAAGGCATACACCGAATTTACGAAGGAGGTGTTAGCAGATGGCAGGAAGAAAGAGCGACTTCACTCTCACGAGGCTCGATGACCTTTTTACAACGCAGGCACAGAGAGAGGAAGAAAGACTTTCTAAAATTCGAGATATTCCATTAGAGCTGATTGACGATTTTCCAGACCACCCGTTCAAGGTCAGGGACGATGAAGATATGCAACAGCTTGTCGAGAGTATCAAGGAGCGTGGAGTGATTACACCGGCAACGGTAAGGCAGAAAGAGGACGGAAGATATGAACTCGTATCCGGTCACAGACGAAAACGAGCAAGCGAACTTGCCGGTTTTGAAACGCTAAGATGTGAGGTTGTTGACCTTAATCGAGATGAAGCCACAATTTTAATGGTGGAAAGTAATTTCCAAAGGTCGCAGATACTTCCCTCTGAAAAAGCCTATGCCTACAAAATGCGTTTGGAAGCAATGAACAGACAAGGACAGCGAACAGATTTAACTTCGACACCACTGGTGTCAAAGTCAAGAACCAATGAAGAATTAGGAAATCAGGTTGGCGAAAGTCGAGAACAGATACGCCGATATGTCCGCTTAACAAATCTTGTGCCAGAACTGCTTGAATTTGTTGATGAAGGTCGAATTAAAATGCGACCGGCGGTTGAATTGTCGTATCTTGACGAAGATTGTCAGCGTGATGTAGTTGATGAGATTGATATGAACGACGCTACACCGTCTCACGACCAGACTATCCGTATGCGAAAGTTTTTTGATGAGGGCAAACTCACAACCGAAGCTATCCAAGCCATTATGTCGGAGGAAAAGCCGAACCAGAAAGAGAAGATTGTGTTGAGGGGCGACAGAGTGCGACAACTCATTCCGAAGAATATCCCAATCAGTCAAACAGAGGACTTTGTGTGTAAGGCATTGGAGCATTACAACAAGTATCTCAGGCAACGGGCAGAGCGTGACAGCAGATAGCCGCTTTTGTTACTCCCCCTTCTCACACTCTACCCCCTAATACCTACTGTTTACCTGCTGAAAAGATATATTCTATCTCACTTGAATATAACTATCTCTCATAACTTATAGCTGTCTAATAAAGGGTTCGCACGTTTGAAGTGCAAATAAAATGTCTGATACGATAAAAAGTTTGGATATTCGCACCTTTGCTGTTTTTCGCCTGATTGATTACGATTAAGGCGAAAGGAGCGATAGCTTATGAGAAAGAAATGGGTGGTTTGTATGATTGCCTGCTTGATGATTTTGCTTGCCGGATGTAACGGTAACACAGCGAAAGAAAACGCACGAAATGACACGGATAAAAGGATTTCTTCTACGGCTGGTAATACCGAAACAACGACCGAAACAGAAAAAGCAGATGATGCAACAAGTGATGTTCCGGAAACAGAGCAACCGGTATCAAGTGAAGCAACAACAGAGCCGAGTCAGCAGGAAAAGTCGGATGTTTCTTCTACGGCAGGTAGTAAGACGGAAACTGCAAAAAGCTATGAATCCGTTCAGGTAACGAAAAAGCCTGACAGTACTCAAGAGCAGAAGCAGCCACAGCAACAACCGAAGCCAAAGCCGGAAACACCGACGGTTAAGGAAGAAGTGAAACCCACGCAGCCAAAACCGACGGAAGAAGTAAAGCCTAGTTTTGATGTTAATTCCTATGTCAATTACGCCAAGAGTTATGCCCAAAGCATTGGTTTGGAACTTGACAGCACCGCAACGGATTGTTGGGATAATCCTATCACTGCAAATGCAAAACGCACAGGCATTAAGGACGATATTCAAAGCAGGCTGAACAGGTATAAAAATGTGGAGGGATTTACCGCAGTATGCGTATGGGCAGAAAAGGTATCCGATACGGAATATGAAATCTATATCGGTTACTGCTAAAAAACAAAATAAAATACAGTATCGGACGCACTGAGATAATCGGTGCGTTCTTTCATTTTAAGGAGGAAACTTAGATGGTAAAGACGAAAATCAAGAGAGCCGTATCGTTTGTTATGGCGACGGTTCTCAGTCTCAGTGCATTTATGAGTATTGGGACAAGCACAGCGTTTGCCGCAAGCGGAGAAAAAACCAATGTGTATATGGTTGATTTCCCTCGTGACGGCGACGCAAATTATGACGGTGTGTGGGGACACAGTAACCTTACTTTGAAGAACGGTTGGCATACCGGCAGTTCCACCCACACCAATTTAAAGGCAATTGGTTCATATTCCGGTAATATTGCCTATTGTATCGAGCCGGGTGTTTCGCTCAGCTCCGGTCAGAGTATGAACAAATACGATGAAAATTATTTTAACAATATCACAGCAAACGGAGTTATCTCCGGTGATGAAATCAGACTCTTTATCGGTCGTATCTTGCAGTATGGCTATCGAGGAACGATTTCAACAAGCTGGAGGTCGCAGAACGAAAGTGCGGCAAACAGTATTGCTCACGCTTATGCAACACAGCTTCTTATCTGGGAAACTGTCGTAGGCGAGCGTGACGCAAACTTTAATCACAAAGCAGCCAGTGGTTGCAGTAATGTGAAAGATGTTATTAATGCCAAACATCCGCTTCGCAGTAAGATTATGAGTTACTACAACAGTATGGTCAGCAGTGTGCAGAAACATACGGTTGTGCCGAGCTTCTGCACTAAATCAAGCGGCTCAGCGAAAGTAAATGAGCTTGAATGGAACGGAAGTAAATATGTTGCAACCCTTACGGACTCCAACGGTGTACTCTCTAATTATGATTTCAAGGCGAGTATCAGTGGTGTAACATTCTCCACAAGCGGAAATAAACTTACGGTGTCAATGGATAAAGCACCGAGTAAGGAATTTACCATTACCGCAAGTAAGAAAAACGGTGTCCGCAGAGGTGTTGTCGTATGGTCTGAGGGTAAGCACAGTCAAAATTCAAGCGTGCAGGATGTTGTTACTTACGCACAGGAAGTCAGCGACCCTGTAAGCGGATATGTGAAGATGAAAGTCAGCTACGGTTCTTGTCAGATTGTGAAAACATCTGAGGATGGAAAGGTTGACGGTATCAATTTCACTATTTCAGGCAACGGAGTAAATCAGACAGTTACCACAGCTAACGGCGGTAAGTTCCAGATTGATAACCTTATGCCGGGCGTATATACCGTTACAGAGCAATCTATCGACAAATATGTACCGCAAGAGGTTCACAGGGTAACCGTTGTTGCCGGTCAGGTGGCAACCGTAAACTTCAATAATGTTCTCAAAAGAGGTAATCTTCAGGTTATTAAATCTTCAGAAGATAATCTTGTGGATGGTGTGAAATTCCACCTTTACGGTACTTCCCTTGCCGGCATTGCAGTTGATGAATATGCAGTTACCGATAAAAACGGTGTTGCAACATTCAAAGATGTTCTTATCAGTGGAAGTACACCATATACGCTCGAAGAAGTGGACACAGCAATCCGCTATGTCGTTCCCGAAAAACAGACTGCACCGATTCAGTGGAAAGAGGTTACAAACCGTGATTTCACAAATATCTTGAAGAAGTTCAGCGTAACCGTAACAAAGAGCGACCGAGAAGAAGGCACTGCTCAGGGCGACGCTAAACTTTCCGGTGCTGTTTACGGAATTTATAAAGGCGACACACTTGTGGATAAGTATGTAACTGACAGCGAGGGACAGTTCACAACTAAGGAATATATCTGCGACAGTGACTGGACAATCAGAGAAATTACACCGAGCGAGGGTTATCTCCTTGATAAGACAATCCACAAGGTAGGTGCAGAGCCAAAACTCTTTACAATTGAACACAATCTTGTGGCAAATGACGTGACAGAACAGGTTATGAAAGGCAATATCGCTATCATCAAACATACCGATGATGGGGAAACTAAGATTGAGACACCGGAAAACGGTGCTGAATTTGAAATCTACTTGAAATCTTCAGGCTCATTTGAAAAAGCTGACAAAGATGAAAGAGATACCATTGTTTGTGATGAAAACGGATTTGCTCAGACAAAGGATATGCCATACGGTGTATATACCGTTCATCAGACCAAAGGCTGGGAAGGTCGTGAGTTGATGAAAGACTTTGATGTTTTCATTTCTCAGGACGGACAGACCTACCGTTATCTCATCAACAATGCCAACTTTGAGTCATATATTAAGGTCGTAAAGGTTGATGCAGAAACAGGCAAGACAATCCCGTATGCAGGTGCAGGTTTCCAAATCTATGACCCTGCCGGTAACAAAGTAAGTATGACATTTACTTATCCTACACCGACAACCATCGACACATTCTATACCGACGCAGACGGTCAGCTTGTTACACCTGAGAAACTGGACTATGGCAAGGGATATTCACTTGTTGAGGTTCAGGCTCCGTGTGGGTATGTACTCGACAGTACTCCTGTTTCCTTTGATGTAACAGAAGAAAATTCCACACAGGAAGGCGGTATCACATTGATTAAGGTGGACAAGCCGAATATGGCACAGAAAGGTACGATTTCCGTTGAGAAAACCAGCGAAGTGTTCTTTGGTGTCAATGTATCCGGCGAGGAAGATAAAGATGTGATTTATCAGCCGGTGTATAAGGTCAAAGGACTTGCAGGGGCGGTTTATGAAATCACAGCCGATGAAGATGTTATTACACCGGACGGTACACTTCGTTATCACAAGGGCGATGTGGTAGATACCGTAACAACCGATGAGGATGGCACTGCTAAGAGCAAGGAACTCTATCTCGGTAAATACACCGTTGTTGAAACCAAAGCACCGACAGGTATGGTCATCAACAAAGAAAAGCATTCGGTAGAACTCACTTATGCTGGACAGGATGTAGCGGTAACAGAAACCGCAACCAGCTTCGTAAACGAGCGACAGAAAGTGAAGATTTCTCTTGAGAAAATCTTAGAGCAGGATGAAACCTTTGGTATCGGCAAGAATGATGAAATCAAAAATATCAGCTTCGGTCTTTACGCAAAAGAAGATATTGTATCTTCAAGCGGAACAGCTATCCCGGCTGACGGTTTGATTGAGATTATCACGCTTGATGAAAACGGAGCAGCGACTGCAAATACAGACCTTCCATTTGGCAGCTACTATGTCAAGGAAATTGCCACAGATGAGCATTATATCCTCTCCGACACACAGTATCCGTTCACATTCGAGTATGCCGGTCAGGATACCGAAACGGTTGAAATCAATGTAAATGACGGTAAGCCGATTGAGAATAAACTCATTTACGGTTCTGTATCCGGTAAGAAAATTGACGAGAACGGAGAAGCACTGGGCGGTGCTTTAATCGGCATTTTCAAAGCAGATGAAACCGAGTTTACAAAAGAACACGCTATTATGACTGCCACATCTGAAAAGGACGGCAGTTTTTCTTTTGCCAAAGTTCCTTATGGAAAATGGATTGTAAGAGAGATTGAAGCTCCTGAAGGCTTTGTACTTGATGATACTTCTTACGAAGTAAACATCGGGGAGAATGAGCAGGTCATTGAAGTGGAAATTACCGACGAGTATATTCACGGTAATATTGAACTTACCAAAGTGGACGCTGATTATCCGGATAACAAACTGACAGGTGCAACTTTTGAAGTGTATAAGGATGTTAATGGCGACGGTAAACTGGACGATGGCGATGAACTTATCGGAAATCTTGAAGAAACCGCAACCGGTATCTATGAGATGAAAGAACTTCTCTACGGTAAATATCTTGTACGAGAAACCAAAGCACCGGAGGGCTTTGTGCTTGATAAGGGCGTTTACTCCGTATTCATTGAAAAAGATGAAACCACCTACAAGGTAGAAAACAAAGCGGGAGTCGGCTTTATCAACGAAGCGATGAAAGGCAACCTGAAAATCAAAAAGACATCTTCCGACGGTAAGGTGGAAGGATTTACTTTCAGAGTGACCGGTGTAAACGGTTATGACAGCACCTTTACAACCGATAAGAATGGCGAAATCTCCGTAGATGGACTTCGTATCGGCGAATACACAGTGTCTGAGGTCAGCGACAATGTATCTGCCGGATATATTTTACCTGCCGATAAGAAAGTGACCGTAAAGGTCGGCGAAACGGTAGAAATCGAGATGCATAACGAACTTCGTGACACACCGAAAACCGGCGATGACAGAAAGACCGGTCTTTGGGTAGCACTTGCAGGTGCTTCTGCACTCGGTATCGTTGCAACGGTTGTTGCTTCCAAGAGAAAGAAGAAAAAGGAGGGCAATGAATAATGGACGCAAAGACAATCGTAGCAGTTGTTTTGGTCGCCTTTATTATCGGCGGCTTTATCTTCTTACAGATTAAAAACAGAAAGAAATAAGAAACAAAATGGTGGGCGGAGCGTAAAAAACTCCGTCTATTTACTTTATGGAGGTGCTTTATGAATAAGCAGAGAACGGTTGACAGCAAGGTGCTTTCAATCCTCAGAGAATGCCCTGAAACAAGGTATGACGATATGCAGCTTATCCTCTGCTATTACAACCGATACAGTTATTTGAAAGTCGGCGACTTATCTCTTGAGGATATAGTCAACAACTACAAGGGCTACGGTTTACCGTGCTTTGAAACTATCCGCAGGTCGAGACAGAGGGTGCAATCTTTGTTCCCGGAACTTTCCAGACAGTGTAGTGGCTGCGACAGCAGTATTCGTGTAGTCATAGAAATTGAATAAGGAGGACGGAAAGATGAGCAAACCGACATTTCAACAGAAAACAAAGTTAATGGCGAAATTGTTTGATTCCGGATGTAATACGGAAAAGAAACTACAACAGCTTGATATGGAGAGTATTTTGAAGATTCCGGGTATCACGATACCGGATATGGCACTCATCATCGAACTTCAGAAAGAAACCAAAGCCAACAAGCTGTTCTCATATTTGGGAGGTGGAACGGATGAACAGTCAGGAACATAAGGAAAACAGTATCCGCTTTATTGACAGTAGATATAACGAGAAATTTCGTGTAAATGACGGAGATAAAATCCTGATTCACACAAGAAACGGAACAACACTGGAGCGTGAGTGTAAGTATATCGACGATTATCACACACAAATCGGTTCGGATGTTTTTCATATCTGTGAATTTGCAGAGCTGTGTGAAAGAAACGGTCATACCGTTGAACCAGCCGGAAAGGAAAAGGCGAAACCGGCAAAGAGTAAAGAAAAAGAACGATAAGGAGGTGCAAAAGCAGTGTCAAGAAAATATGAACTCATATCCGAACTCTATGGCAGAACCTGCAAGACGGTTGTTTCCAATCCGCAGAACTGGCAGAATTTCTTGCAGTCTGCGTGCAGGAACTACAAGCTGCGATATGATGAGCAGTTGCTGATATATGCACAGCGACCGGACGCAACAGCAGTTCTTGAGATTGAGCGTTGGAACAGGAGTTTTGGACGATGGGTAAATAAAGGAGCAAGAGGTATTGCGGTTTTTGCCGATGAAAACAGAGCAAGGCAGAGACTTACCCATTACTTCGATATTTCCGATACCCACGAGAGCAGATATTCCCGTCCTGTTCCACTTTGGGATATGAGGGACGAATACACAGACGATGTTATTGAAACGCTTGAAAGCACATTCGGAGAACTGGATAACAAAGTCACTTTGGGCGATGCAGTTATGAGTGCCGCACAAAATGCCGCCGAAGATAATTTGCCGGATTATCTTAATGACCTCATATATGCTTCCGAGGACAGTTTTTTAGAAGGACTTGACGAAACGATGATTGCAAGTCTGTATAAAAAGGTTGTCACAAACAGCGTGGCATATATGATGATGACAAGGCTTGGGATTGATACCGGCGAATACTTTGAAGCCGATGATTTTCGAGATGTTACCAATTTCAATACGCAGGATACGATGAATGCTCTGGGATTTGCCACAAGCGACATTGCAGAAATGGGACTTACGGAAATCTCAAAGACAGTGATGGCACTGAATCGTCAAAATCGCATAATTGAAGCAAATAGGCAATCGGAATACAATAAAGACATCAAAGACGAAAGGAGCAGCGATTATGAACGAGATAACATACACGATGGTCGGGGATTACAATCTTCCGAACCTGACTCTGCCCGAACAGCCGGAGGTAATTCAGGGCAAGTGGTTGCAGATGAGGAGAACTTATCTGAAGGAACACCACAAGGTTCAGTATTACAATCTCCTGACGAAAGGGATACTGAGCAGTCATCTGTCGGAGGTTCAGCAGAGGGCGACCGAACTGGAGGAAACGCTTATCAGACAGATGGCACAACAAGAGGGACTGACGGAGCAGATGAAAGCGGACGATATGATGAATTGGATTCGCTTGATGAACAACATCAGAAACTCGGCACAGGAAATCGTGAAGGAACAGGTAATATTCATTTAGAATATTATGACAGAAGTAACGAGGATAAGAGCCTACCGTTTTTCGGCAGAGATGATACTATAAGAGAAATACTCGGCACTACACCGCATTTGTCGGCTTCTCTCGAAGATATTAAAGACTTCTATGAGAGAAATACCGATAGCGATACCCGTACCGAATATATCAAGAGTATCTTCAATAATGATTATACCGAACTCACATTAGAGGACGGGAGAACCGTAGGTTACAAGACATTTCAAAATGTTTTGCACCTTTGGGAAGGTCATTATGACAGCAGAACTGCACAGAGTTTCTATAACTGGAGCGTTATTGCACAGCATTTTGAAGCAATGCGACTTTTGGGAGAATTAAATGACAGAATGAAACCGCTACCGTCGGCAGACGGACAGATGAGTTTCATATTAGACGGTCAGGCAGAGGACAAAACCTCTGCCTTTACTTTTTCTCAGGAGATTATTGACGCAGTTCTGACTCGTGGAAGCGGCATTTATGAAGGTAAAATGCGTATCTATGAGCAGTTTCAAAAGAGTTTATCTTCAAAAGAAAATGCAGACTTTCTCAAAAACGAATACGGTTGGGGAGGTTCTTACCCTGTCATTATCGGTGCAGGTATTGATGAAAACCACGACGGGAAAGGCATAACTCTTTCAAGAGGATTTGGAAACGATGCACCGAAACTCACTCTTAAATGGACACAGGTGGAAAAACGTATCGGAGAGCTTATCCGTGCAGACAGATACTTAAATCCAAAGGAAAAGGAGCAGTATCCGCAGTGGCTTGAGAAGCAGGAAGCACGACGGGCAGAAATCGAGGAGCAGAAAAGAAACCGAGAAATTCTTTCTACTGCACCACCGGAAGAAGCAGAGCAGACAAATGATGATGACATTATCGGTAAGGAAGTTGTGATTGACGACCGCCGATTTGTGATTGAAAGCGTCGGTAAAATAAGCGGCGATGTTTCTATGCGAGATGTCACTTTTGAGGACAGCGTAGGTTTCCCGATTAACCGTGTAGAGAAGATTGATTATGTCCGCAGTCTGCTTGCAGAGCAAACACAGGAACAGCAATTACCTGATACCCGATATGAATATCATCTTGGAGACACGGTATATATCGGTGCTTCGGAGTATGAAATCTTATCTTTTGATGATGAGAGAGTAATGCTTTACGATACAGAAATGCCACTGTTCAACAAGGAGTTTTCAAGGGGAGAATTTGACCGCAAAGTGCAGGAAAATCCGATGAATGACCACTTGAGGGTAACGGTATTACCTGCCGCAGAAAAAGCCGATACAGACGAAAATATCACGCATAGAGATACCGAAACTGAACAGAAAACAGATTATGAGGATGCGTTTTTCATTAACAGAGAACAGGAAAGCGTTACTTGGATGTACTTTAATCCGGACAGTAGTGCCGGAGGTCAGTATGTTACAAATACGCTTTCTTTTGATGAAATCAGAAATGCTGCACAGAACTATAAATCGGCAGATGAGTTCTTTGATTACCTTGGCAGTGTCGCAAATCAAACCCTTGCCGATATAGGTACAGAATGGTTTGAAGAAGCAGATAAAGCTTTCAGGCAGACACCGGATTTTACAGAATGTACGACAGAAACAATGGAATCACTCATTGAAAATACCGAAAGAAGTGATATGGTAGCAACCAATATTGGTAAAGTACCTATTGAGGACTACCGAGAAATCATTGCAAATCAGAATGGCTTTGACAGCTACGATGAGATGTATAACGAGGGAATTCGTATCGGCAACGGGTATGATAAAGAGCCTGAACCGATAAAACCGCAGTGGGAGAATAAAACGAGCAAGGTCAAGAGTTTTGATTTGCACCCGGATATTCCGATGGCAGAGAGGAATACTTTTGATTTGCGTTCCAATCCGGTAGAGCCGGCAGGCAAGAAAGAACGCTTTCGCAGGAATATGGAAGCCATAAAGGTTCTGAAGGAATGTGAGTTTGAAAACAGATTTGCCACACCCGAAGAACAGCTTATTTTGTCGAAATATGTCGGCTGGGGAGGTTTGCCAGAAGCCTTTGATGAGAACAATTCGGCATGGGCAGATGAATTTGTTGAGTTATATACCACACTCTCTCCCGAAGAATACACAGCCGCAAGAGAAAGTACCCTGACTGCCTTTTACACTCCTCCCGAAGTTAGCGACGCTATCTACAAGGCTATGGAACAGATGGGATTTAAGGAGGGCAACCTGTTAGAACCGTCCTGCGGTATTGGTAACTTTATCGGTATGTTGCCGGAGTCAATGAAAAATACAAAGATTTACGGTGTGGAACTTGATACTGTTTCGGCAGGAATTGCACAGCAACTTTATCAAAAATCTTCCATAGCGGCACAGGGATTTGAAGAAGTGAATGTACCGGACAGCTTCTTTGACGGAGTTGTGGGGAATGTTCCGTTTGGAGATTTCAAAGTGCTTGATAAGAGATACGATAAGTATAACTTCCTTATTCACGATTATTTCTTTGCCAAGTCTTTGGATAAATTAAGACCCGGTGGTGTGATGGCACTTGTTACAAGTAAAGGTACGATGGATAAAACCAATTCGTCGGTCAGAAAATATATCGCACAAAGAGCCGACCTGTTGGGAGCAATCAGACTTCCAAATGATATCTTTAAGGGCAATGCCGGTACGGAAGTTGTATCGGATATTTTGTTTTTGCAAAAGCGTGACAGGCTCATAGATATTGAACCCGATTGGGTACAGCTTGGCACAACTGATGACGGTATCACGATGAACTCGTACTTTGTGGAACATCCCGAAATGATACTGGGCGAAATGAAAACAGTAAGCGGTCGCTTCGGAGAAGAAGTAACCTGCGTACCTTTTGAAAACGCAGATTTATCCGAATTGTTATCGGAAGCGGTAGCAAATATCCACGGAGAAATCAACGATTATGAAGTGGAAGATGAACTCGAGGAAGAAGACAATTCTATTCCGGCAGACCCTATGGTAAGGAATTTTTCTTACACAGTGGTGGACGACAAAATCTATTTCCGTGAGAATTCTCGTATGACTCCGGTGGAGGTGTCGGCAACCGCCGAGAACAGAATCAAGAGTATGATTGCGGTTCGTGACAGCGTTCGCAACTTGATTGAACTTCAAACCGAGGACTATCCGGACGAAGAAATCAAAGCCGAGCAGTCAAAACTCAACAGTCTTTATGACAGTTATACTAAGAAATACGGACTGATTAACAGCAGAGCAAATATCTCTGCTTTCAGTGATGACAGTTCCTTTGCCTTGCTTTCTGCACTTGAAGTTATCAACGAAAACGGAGAACTGGAACGCAAGGCAGATATGTTCTTCAAGCGTACAATTAAGCCGCATAAGCCGGTAGAAAAGGTAGATACTGCCAGCGAAGCACTTGCCGTTTCTATGGGAGAAAAAGCCGGGATTGATATGGAATATATGTCAAAGCTCACAGGTAAAAATGAAGAAACACTCTATCAGGATTTGAAAGGTGTTATCTTCTTAAATCCGCTTTACGGGTACGGGAATGTAACCGAGGCAAAGTATTTGATGGCAGATGAATATCTCTCCGGTAATGTCAGGGAGAAACTTATCACAGCAAAAAAATCTGCCGAGGTGTATCCTGAAGATTACAAAATCAATGTGGAAGCACTGGAAAAGGTTCAGCCGATAGACCTGACTGCAAGTGAGATTTCCGTAAGGCTCGGTGCTACTTGGCTGCCGCAGGAGGTAATCCAGCAGTTTATGTTTGAGTTCCTTGATACACCGAGATATGCACAGTGGAATATAAAAGTTCACTTCTCTCCCTATACGGGCGAGTGGAATATCGAGGGTAAATCCTATGACCGTTCCAATGTCAAAGCGTATAGCACATATGGCACAGGTCGTATCAATGCCTACAAAATAATTGAGGAAACGCTGAACCTGAAAGATGTTCGTATCTTTGATTATATCGAAGATGATGAGGGCAGGAAAAAGGCAGTTCTCAACAAAAAGGAAACGGCAATCGCACAGGCAAAGCAGGAACTTATCAAACAAGGTTTTCAGGATTGGATATGGGCAGACCCTGAACGTAGAGAGAAACTCACGAAGATGTATAACGAAAAATTCAACAGTATCAGACCTCGTGAGTATGACGGAAGCCACATCACATTTAGTGGAATGAACCCGGAAATCACATTAAGGGAACACCAGAGAAATGCGGTGGCTCACATTCTCTACGGTGGAAATACCTTGCTTGCACACGCAGTTGGTGCAGGCAAGACCTTCGAGATGGTAGCGGCATCGCAGGAGTCGAAAAGACTCGGACTATGTAATAAATCGCTGTTTGTTGTACCGAATCATCTGACGGAACAGTGGGCGGCAGAATACTTGCAGCTTTATCCGTCAGCAAATATACTGGTTGCAACGAAGAAAGATTTTGAAACAAAGAACCGTAAAAAGTTCTGCGGAAGAATTGCAACCGGAGATTATGACGCAGTTATTATCGGACATTCTCAATTTGAAAAAATCCCGATGTCGATTGAAAGGCAGAGGGCAATTCTTGAACAGCAGTTGAATGAATTGACGGAAGGAATTGCAGAACTAAAGCGTAACCGAGGAGAAAACTTCTCTGTCAAACAGCTTGAAAAATCAAGAAAATCCGTCAAGCAAAAGCTCCAAAAACTCAACGACCAAAGCAGAAAGGATGATGTTGTAACCTTTGAAGAATTAGGTGTGGATAGGCTTTTTATTGACGAAAGCCATTACTACAAGAACCTTTATCTTTACACAAAAATGCGTAATGTGGGTGGTATTGCTCAGACAGAAGCACAGAAATCTTCCGACCTGTTTATGAAGTGCCGATACCTTGATGAGATTACCGGCGGACGAGGAACAGTATTTGCGACAGGTACGCCTATTTCAAACAGTATGGTGGAACTTTATACCATACAGCGATATTTGCAGTACAACACCCTTGTAAAAAACGGATTACAGCACTTCGACGCTTGGGCTTCTACCTTTGGAGAAACGGTAACAGCCATAGAACTTACGCCAGAGGGAACGGGATATAGAGCGAAAACACGTTTTGCTAAATTCTATAATCTGCCCGAACTTATGGCGATGTTCAAAGAGGTTGCAGACATTAAAACAGCCGATATGCTTAACCTCCCTGTGCCGGAAGCAGAGTATCATAATGTGTCGGTTGAACCGTCTGAAATGCAGAAGGAAATGGTTGCCTCCCTTGCAGAACGAGCTGAGAAAGTTCGTGGTGGAGGTGTAGATTCAAGCGTAGATAATATGCTCAAGATAACAAACGACGGTAGAAAACTTGCACTTGACCAGCGTATGCTAAATGCTATGCTGCCTGATTTTGAAAACAGTAAAATCAATGCCTGCGTTGATAATGTGTACCGCATATGGGAAGAAAACAAAGACAAAAAGTCAGCACAATTAGTGTTCTGCGACTTATCGACACCAAAGAATGACGGAACATTTTCTGTCTACAATGACATCAGAAAGAAGCTCATAGAGCGAGGTGTTCCCGAAAGCGAAGTCCGATTTATCCACGAAGCAGAAACCGATGTGAAAAAGAAAGAACTGTTTCAGAAAGTTCGTAAAGGAGAGGTCAGAGTGCTGATGGGTTCCACACAAAAGATGGGTGCCGGCACGAATGTTCAGGACAGGCTTATTGCACTTCACGATGTTGATTGTCCTTGGCGACCGGCAGACTTGGAGCAACGCAGTGGTAGAATTATCCGTCAGGGCAACTCAAATCCAAAGGTGGAAATCTATCGTTATGTTACAAAGCAGACCTTTGACGCATATCTTTATCAGCTTGTTGAGGGTAAGCAGAAATTCGCTTCACAGATTATGACGAGCAAATCTCCGGTCAGAAGTGCGGAAGATATTGATGAAACCGCACTGTCTTATGCCGAGATTAAAATGCTTGCCACCGGCAATCCATATATCAAGGAAAAGATGGATTTGGACATTCAGGTACAGAAATTGAAACTGCTAAAATCCAATTTCTTATCTGAAAAGTACAGCCTTGAGGACAAGATAATTAAATATTACCCGCAGCGTATCACTTCTCTTGAGAATCGCATTAACGGTTTGATAGCAGATGTAGAAACTGCAAAACAACACCCGAAACCAACAGATGACCGCTTTGTCGGTATGGAGGTTAAGGGCGTTTTTTATTCTGAAAAAGCAGAAGCAGGTAAAGCAATTATCGAAGCCTGCAAGGAAATGACAAGTCCTGCACCTATTCCTCTCGGCAAGTACAGAGGATTTGAAACGGAGCTGTCTTTTGACACAACAGAGCGTTCTTACTGCGTGACAGTCAAGGGAGAAACCGGCAAACAGGTGTCGCTTGGCGATGATGTTTTCGGTAATATCACTCGTATTGATAATACGGTTGAGCGTTTTGCAGACGACCTTGAAAAAGCAAAGGACAGTCTTGCTGATACGAAAAATCAGTTTGAAACCGCACAGAAAGAAGTGCAAAAACCGTTTGTGCAGGAAGAAGAATTGAAGTCAAAACTTGCCCGTTTGGACGAGCTGAATATCCTACTCAATATGGATAAAAAAGAAAATGAAATTGTGGGCGGCGAGCCTGATGAGGGCGAATCCACCGAGAAGCGAAAGGAGAAGTCGTATGAAAGATAAGAAAGAAATGTGAGGTGGTCAGTATGCCATATATAGCACCGGAAGTCATAACCGAAGCAAAGAGAATGGATTTGCTGACCTATCTTCGCACCTATGAACCGGGCGAACTTGTCCGTTATAGTGGTAACACTTACTGTACCAGAGAACACGACAGTTTGAAGATTTCAAACGGGAAATGGATGTGGTGGTCGAGAGGTATCGGTGGCAAATCTGCCCTTGACTATCTTATCAAAGTCAAAGGACTTGATTTTGTAGAAGCGGTTGAAACCATTATGGGACAGTGTGCTGTTTCTGCTCCGGTCTATGAAAAAGAAAGCCGGAGTTATGATAATCAGCAGCTTCTTTTACCGCAGAAAAGTCCAAGTAACGATGTGGTTACGCAGTATCTTTTCAGTCGAGGGATTGATTATGAAATCATAAACTACTGTCTTGATAAGGAACTTATCATTGAGTCACTACCCTATCACAATGTTGTTTTTATCGGTTATGACGAGAAAAAAGAAGCAAAGTATGCCGCATTTCGGGCAACAAACAGCAGTCGTATTATGGGCGACTGCACCGGAAGCAAGAAGCAATATTCTTTTAGGCTGACAAATGAAGAAAGCATAGAGGTACACCTGTTTGAATGTGCTATTGACCTGTTATCCTATGCCACATTAGCAAAGATGGAGGGCAGGGATTGGTACAAATTAAACCTTGTTTCTCTCTCCGGCGTGTATTCGCCTAACAGAGAAACGGAAAAGTCCAAAGTGCCGGTTACACTTAAAAATCTGCTTGAAAAGAATAAGAACATTAACCGTATCGTGCTTCATTTTGACAATGATATTGCCGGAAGAAAGGCGGCAAATGCATTGAAAATTAAATTAAAAGACAGATACGAAGTCGTTGACGATCCGCCCAGGTGCGGGAAAGATGTCAACGACTTTTTGTGTATCAAATTAGGAATTTCCAAGAAGAATGAAAGGAGTTTTGAGAGATGAGCGAAAAAATAAATGTACTTCTCATTGAGCCGGGTAAGTATCCGAAGCAGATTGAGATTGAGGATACGCTGGAAGCAATGCAGGAAACTGTAGGCGGATATATTGAAGAATATATGCCTTTTGATGATGAAGTTGCAATCGTTTGTAACGAAGAAGGAAAGATGAACGGTGCGGAATTAAACCGTGCAATCTACTCCAATGATAAGGAAATCCTCGACATTATTGCAGGCAAATTCTTTATCGCATACGCACCGATTGAGTCGGAAAGTTTTCTCAGTATGCCAAAGGATTTGATGAAAAAGTATGAGGATAAGTTCCGGTATCCGGAGCGTTTTTATCAGACAGACAAGGGCATTGAAGCGAAAGCATATAAGCCAATTTCAAAAGATATGGAGCGATAAAAAGACAGACGATGGGGCAACCCGGAGAGTCTGCATATTCTTAGCGAGCAGACCATTTGGATAAACACAGTTTCCCAAACGGTAGGAACTCGTTAGGGGTTGCCCCTAATACCCCAAGAGAAAGGAAGATGAACATTGAAAGAGATAGCATTGGTCGCCGTCGGTGTAATTGTCGGTGGTTTTTTCGGAGTTACTTTTATGTGTCTGTTCCAGATAAACAAGGACAGACACTATATCATCACAAGAAAGGATGGCGCAGAAAATGAGGAAAAGAAATATTCAGAAGATTGTTAGGTTCAGTCGAGATGAAGCACAGGACTTGCAGAAGAAAGCAAAAAAGGCTTGCCTTAGCGAAGCCGGACTTATCCGTTTGCTTCTTCGAGGTTACGAGCCGAGGGAAAAGCCGGACGAAAGATTTTATGATGTGATGCGTGAACTTTCCTCTATCGGCAACAACATCAATCAGCTTGCAGTTAAAGCAAACGCTCTTGGTTTTGTCGATGCTCCACAACTTAAAAAGGAAGCGGAGCGTTGGCATAAGTTTCAGGCAGATATTGAGCGTACTTATTTAAGACCCGATAAGAGTGAAATGAAATGGCAGTAAGCAAGTTGTGGGCAGTCAATTCAAGGCTCGGTCAGGTCATTGATTATGCCGCCAATCCTGAAAAGACGGCGGCAGATATTTATACCGAGGAACAGTATCAGGCACTCGCTGATGTTCTCTCCTATGCAAAGGATGAAGAAAAAACTGAACGGGAATATTTCGTCGAGGGTATTAACTGCAATCCGACCACTGCCCGTGACCAGTTTGTATCAGTCAAGCAGGCATATGGTAAAGAGGAAGGCATTCAAGCCTACCACGGATATTTGAGTTTTAAGGAACAAAATATTTCTCCGCAGCTTGCACAGAAAATCGGAATGGAATTTGCAAATGAAGTGTGGGGCGACAGATTTCAAGTCGTTGTGACAACGCACCTGAACACCAAACGCCTGCATTGCCACTATGTAATCAATTCTGTTTCGTTCAAAGACGGTAAGCGGTTATGGGGAGATGAGAAAGCGTGGTTTAAGTTCAGAAAAGTAGCCGACCGGATTTGTGAGAAGTATGGATTATATTACAATCCGAATCCAAATCGCAGTAAGCAATCTTCCTACTACTATAAGCAGGAGCAAGCCGGAATGCCGACCAGATATTCTATGGTGCGTGAAGCCATAGACGAAGCGATTGCCCACAGCACAAATATCAAAAGTCTTGACTATGCACTTACGCAGATGGGATATGAGCATTGCCTGAGCGAGAGCCGGAAGTATTGGACAATTGTACCGAAAGGGTACACGAAACCGATACGACTGAAAAACCTCGGCGAAGATTATACCGAAGAAGCCATCAGGCGTAGGCTCATAGAAAATCAGAGAGTACGCATTGCTCCGTTTGCAAAGCAGACGGTGGTTATCCGGCAGTACCGGTTGCCCACAAGAGAAAATAAAATCAAAAAAGTGGGCGGACTGTATGGTTTGTATCTGCATTACTGTTACAGGCTCGGTTATTTGCCGAAATACAAAAAGCAGAATACAGCAAGGCTTCACTATCTTCTCAAAGAAGATTTATTGAAGCTGGATAAAATCACAGCAGAGACAAGGCTGCTCGGACGGGAGAATATTTCTACGGACGAGCAGCTTTTCTCATATAAAGAGTCGCTGAAAGGTCAGATTAAAACTTTGACTGACGACAGAACGCACCTGCGAAAAATTGCAAGAACGAAGATGAGTGACGATGAGCTGTCTAAGGTCAAAGAACAGATTTCGACGGTAAGCGACAAAATTCGGGAACTGAATAAAGAGGTTCGACTCTGTGATGACATTGCCGAGAGGTCAAAGGTTATGGAACAGAACCTTGAAACAATCAGAGCCGAAGAAGAAAAACAACAGAGAAAGGAGCAAAAGCGAAATGACAAATTCAGGTGACGCAGCCGAACAGGTCGTTAGGTTATCCCTTGAAGGCTTTGAAGTTGCTGCAAGACTTACCGGTTCAGCCGCAAAGAATATCGCAATTCTTCTTGCTTCCGTATTGAAGCAGGAAGCAACGCAGGCGAATAAGACAAGGGGCAAAGCCCGTCTTACCAATATGATTAAGTCGGGCAAGGAATTGAAAGTATTTTCCATTCCCAATAAGGATTTGAAGAAGTTTACCGAACAGGCAAAACGCTACGGTGTTCTCTATTGTGTTCTCCGAGATAAGAACACAAGGGGAGATAATGTTCCGATTGATATTATCGCACGTGCGGAGGACGCTTCTAAAATTCAGAGAATCGTTGAGAGGTTTGAACTCGGTAAGGTGGATAAGGCGGCAATCGTAACAGAATCGCAGAAAGCGGTTGAAAAACGAGAAGCCGTGGAAAAAGATAAACCGACAAAATCCAAGAATGAAATCATCACGGAGGAAGCTGTACGAAAACCACTTCAGAAAGAGGAAAACGCACAGTCAAACCCCACAACCGCCAAAACGGACAAAAACCCTCCGTCAAGGCAAAACTCAGAGCCGGAAGATATGCAAACTGATAAGGGTATTGCTGTTGACAGACAGAAGAAGCCATCGGTCAAAGAAAAACTTGACCGCTATAAGGCTCAGGCAAAACAGCAAAAAGAAGCAGAACGCAAAGAGCCGGAAACAGATAAGGCAAAGCATCCTTCTGCACCGAAGCAGACGGTACACCAACAGCCGAAAACAAAATCAAAGAAACCGAAAGAGAGGTAATTACAATGACAGAAAATTTTACTCCTGCAAAAGCAGGCACTCAGCGACCGAGACTTTCCAAAGAGGAATATGCTGAGAAGAAACGAGCCGAGAAAGACGGTGTGTATCAGCTTGCGGATGAAGCGGCGAAAGAGATTATATCTTCGCCGGAGAAATTCAAAGCGTTCCTTGATACGCAGAGCCGACTTGACAGATATTCGGCAGTAAACGCACTTTTGATTTACAAGCAGTATCCGCAGGCGGTACAGCTTAAAGATTTTGATGACTGGAGCAAAGAGAACATTAAAATCACAAAAGGTGCTAAGAGTATTTCCATTCTTGAACCGGTGGAATATGCAAAGCGTAACGGTACAACAGGCATTTCCTACAATGTGAAGAAAGTGTTTGATGTGGCACAGACCAATGGAAAACGACCGCCTGCACCGACAGCTAATCGTGACCCGAAAGCACTGATTACCACAATGCTTGATTCCTCGCCTGTGAATGTGGAAGCGACAAACGACCTCCCTTATCCGAATATGGCAGCGTTTTATAACAATGAGGAGCAAACCTTGTATGTAAAACGTGATGTGGGAGACAGCGTAGCGGTTGCTCAGTGTGTGGCACAGGAACTGGGACACGCACAGCTTTCCATCAACAGCGACAGTTACAGTCGTTCCGATATGGGATTTCAGGCGGTATGTATCGGATATATGCTTTGCAAAAAGTACGGTATTGATACACAGAATTTTGCCATTAACCGTATTCCGGATAAGCTCGCTAACAAAGAGCCAAAGGAAATTCGTTTTGAACTTTCCAAGACGAGAAATGCGATGACAGATATTCATTCCCGTGTATCAGACGAACTGTACAAGAAAAAGCAGGCACGTACAAAAGATTATGAAAGATAAGAGGTACAGATATGGCGAAAGAAGAACTTTACCATATAGCGTTGGATGATTATGAACACGGTATCGTTATCCGTTCTCTTAATGATGAGAAAACAGATTTAATGAACGAGGGGAAATCAACCGATGCTGTGGACGACCTGATTATCAAGGTCGGGACTGCCCCAAAGAAAAAATTCAAGGTTATCGAAAAGGAACGCTCCGGCGATGCGAGATAACGAAAGACAGTCTGCGATTATTCTTTCTGTCATCGGTATTGTTCCGGTTGTGTGGCTGGCACTTCTCATAGCTCCGTCAGTTAAAGGCGGATTGCCGGAGATATTGCCGAGCCTGATGAATGTATTTAACAATCCGTTTCATATAGAAGTTTGTGAGGACAGCGTAAAAACTGTCCTCATCTTGCTTTTGTGCTATGGAATGGGTATCGGGATATATTTCTCCACACAGAGAAACTACCGCAGGCGGGAGGAACACGGTTCTGCAAAATGGGGCAATGCAAGAGCCGTGGATAAGAAGTACAGACAGTCTCCGTATTCCGATAACAAGCTGATGACGCAGAATGTCCGTATCGGATTGAATGCGAAAAAGCACAGACGAAATTTGAATACACTGGTATGCGGCGGTTCCGGTGCAGGTAAAACAAGATTTTACTGTAAGCCCAACCTTATGCAGTGCAATACCTCTTTTGTAATCCTTGACCCGAAAGGCGAAATCTTGAGGGATACGGGAAAACTTCTTGAGAAAAAAGGATATGAGGTCAGAGTTCTTGACCTTATCTCTATGGAAAAGAGCCACTGTTACAATCCGTTTGTGTATCTTCAGAACGACAACGATGTGCAGAAACTTGTAACTAACTTATTCAAAAGCACCACACCAAAGGGCAGTCAGTCCCAAGACCCGTTTTGGGACACTTCAGCTTCTATGCTCCTTTTGGCGTTGGTGTTTTATTTACGCTATGAAGCACCGGAGGAAGAACAGAACTTTGCAATGGTTATGGAAATGCTCAGAGCCGGTTCGATTGAGGATGAGGAAGATACAAGACCATCTCCTCTCGATGAATTATTTGCAGAGCTTGAGATGAACAATCCCGACCATATTGCTCTAAAGTATTACCGTTCCTATCATTCCGGTTCGGCAAAGACGTTGAAATCCATTCAGATAACGCTTGCCGCAAGACTTGAGAAATTCAATCTTGAAAGCCTTGCTTATTTAACTTCGGCAGACGAGTTAGACCTGCCCTCTATGGGCGAGAAAAAAGTCGCCTTGTTTGCCCTGATACCCGATAACGACTCCAGTTTTAATTTTCTGGTGTCGATTTTATATACTCAACTGTTTCAGCAGTTATTCTATGCCGCCGACCATATCCACGGGGGTTCGCTTCCCGTTCCCGTTCATTTTCTGATGGACGAATTTGCCAATGTTTCTTTGCCGGATGACTTTGACAAGATACTTTCGGTAATGCGTTCCAGAGGTGTGTCGGTCAGTATCATCTTACAGAACTTGGCACAGCTTAAAGCCTTGTTTGAAAAGCAATGGGAAAGCATCGTGGGCAACTGCGATGAATTTCTGTATCTTGGCGGCAACGAGCAAAGTACACATAAATATGTGTCGGAGCTGCTCGGCAAAGAAACTATCGACACGAACACTTATGGTAAGAGTTCCGGTCGAAGCGGTAACTACTCCACAAACTATCAGATAAGCGGTCGAGAACTTCTCACACCGGATGAAGTGCGTATGCTGAATAACCAATATGCGATTTTATTTATCCGAGGGGAGCGACCGATTATGGATTTTAAGTATGACATCTTGAAGCACCCGAATGTGGTACTGACCACAGACGGAAAAGAGAAACCGTACAAGCACGGAGAAGTGACGATACCGCACTCATCTATTTCCGTTCTTGCTATTGACCCGGATGAGGTTGAGGAAAGCAATTACGGAGAAACCACTTACGAACTTCTGTCCGATGAGGATTTTGAAGTAGATAACAATTTTTAATCACAGGAGGAAATTACAATGAGATTTTTTAAGAAAAACACAGAAAACAAAACAACCTCTAAACTGCCGATGACCGGAAAGGTCAAGAAAGGGTATCGAGCTTATTGCGTAGCAGTATTGGCGATGACCGTTGTACTCGGCACAGGTGTAACCGCATTTGCGGCAAACGACCCTATCACGGTAGTAAACAATCTGTCCGATTTCATTTTCGGACTTATCCGTGCAATCGGACTTATCCTGCTCGGCTTCGGTATCGTGCAGGTCGGACTTTCTTTGAAGTCCCACGACCCGTCCCAGAGAGCAAACGGTTTTCTTACTCTTGCCGGAGGTATCATCATTACTTTCGCAAAAGAAATCCTTACTCTTATCACAGGCTAAGAAGCAACAGTTATCACGGGGCATACTCGGCAAAACGGGTATGCTCCCATTTTTACAAGGAGGTGCGAATGAATGAGCGATAACTGGGTAGTTCAAAACCTCGAAAACGCTCTTGAAACTTGGAACGATAAATTAAGCGAGATATGGCAGCTTTTAACCACAACGCCGCAGGATTTCAAAGGCGGAAGCATATGGAATGTGATGGTAACAATCAACGGAGCAGTTCAGGCAATCGGACTTGCACTGTTGGTGCTGTTCTTTGTGGTAGGCGTTGTCCGTACCTGCGGCAGCTTTACCGATGTAAAAAAGCCGGAACACGCACTGAAATTGTTTGTTCGCTTTGCCATTGCCAAAGGTGTCATAACCTACGGTATGGAGCTTATGCTTGCTTTATTCAATATCGTTCAAGGTATCATTTCAACCATTATGACATCATCGGGATTTGGAACACCGAATCAGACGACGCTCCCATCCGAAATGGTAACAACCATTGAGGACTGCGGATTCTTTGAAAGCATTCCGCTATGGGCAGTGACTCTGATAGGCGGTCTTTTTATTACGGTGTTGTCATTCATTCTGATAATGACGGTTTACGGCAGATTTTTCAAACTGTATATGTACACGGCATTAGCACCGATACCGCTATCTACCTTTGCCGGAGAACCAACGCAGAATGTGGGCAAGAGTTTTATTAAAAGTTACTGTGCGGTACTGCTTGAAGGTGCAGTAATCGTGCTTGCCTGCATAATCTTCTCACTGTTTGCGTCAAGTCCGCCGGTAGTAAACCCGGACGCTGCGGCAGTCACACAGGTATGGTCATATATCGGAGAACTTGTATTTAATATGCTTGTTCTTGTCGGTGCAGTAAAGATGAGTGACCGTATTATCAGAGAAATGATGGGCTTATAACGGAGGTTTTTGCAACAAATCTTCAGGCAAAATTCTTGCCTGAAAAACACAAAAAAAAATAAAAATAATTGACAAGTGAAAAAATCGTGATATACTGTAATGATTTAGCTTTGCTAAATGGTCGGATTGAGGAAGTAAAGATAGGATGGTCAAGTATATGTACGAATATGTCAGCAAAGCAGAATACAAGCCTTATAAAGAGGAAATTGAAAGTATCATAAAAAAGGTTCAAAAAATAATGAAAACCGAATATGATACGACTTTTCAATTCAAATTGATTGGGAGTGCAAATCGACACCTCGTCACTAAGATAAAAGATGGTAACAGAGGTTATGATTTTGACTACAATCTAATTTTGCAAAAGAGCGATTTATGGGACAATCCCAAAAAACTGAAAGAGCAGTTTATGAGAGCTTTTTCCAAGTCGCTCAAAGGTACAAAGTACGGAGAACCCGAAGACTCCACTTCTTCTATTACCATAAAGGTTGTTGATAAAAAACATTCCAAGATTATCAGAAGCTGTGATTTTGCGATAATTTATTATTTAGATGATGACAATTTGGACAATGGATATAGATATATCAAGAATTGGAAGAAAAACAATCGCTATTCATTTGAAGATAGAGTCCTATCACAAAATGCAGACTGCAAACTTCAAGAAATACTTGAATATGAGCAGGGATGGAATTGTGTTCGTGATGAGTATATCAAGTTAAAAAATCGTAATAGGGATACGAACAAAAAGTCCTTTATTCTGTATTTGGAAAGTATTCATAATGTTTATAATCACATACAGCAAAGTTTAGAAAATGAAGAAGATAATTTACCAAGAGGACTTACTTATTTAAACCTTTGGTAATGCACGATACGATGTGGCACTGTCAGTTATGGCGGTGCTTTTTTATTTGTCATAGAAAGGAAATTCTGATGGAAGTAAAAATAAACAGAGAAATACGAAATTACACAGAATCAATGTTCTTTGGACTGTCGCTCAGACAGTTCATTTTTTCTATCCTTGCGTGTGGTGTGGCGGTAGGATTGTACTTCTTACTCAAACCGCATCTTGGAACTGAAACAGTATCGTGGGTGTGTATTTTGGGAGCAGCACCGTTTGCGGCTCTCGGATTTGTGAAATACAACGGAATGACAGCAGAGAAATTTATCTGGGCGTGGATTAAGTCCGAGTTTCTTATGCCAAAGAAGTTAGTGTTTCACTCCACAAACACCTATTTAGAACTGATGAAACCGAGCATTGAGAAAAAGACAAAGGAGGCTTACAAGAATAATGATTAAGACATTAAACAACATCTTTAAGCAGGATAAGGAAAAATTTGTTGTGCCGAAGGGTGTGCAGGACTGTATTCCGCTTACTGCCATCTATGATGACGGTATTTTCAGAGTGGGCAAAGACAAGTATTCTAAATCCTTTAAGTTCACGGATATTAACTATGCGGTTGCCAGCCGAGAAGATAAAGAAGCGATGTTCCTTGAGTATTCGGAACTACTTAACTCTCTTGACAGTGGAGCAACCACAAAACTCACTATCAACAACAGACGACTGAACCGTTTGGACTTTGAGAAAACAATCCTTATCCCTGAAACCGGAGACGAACTAGACGAATATCGGGAGGAATACAACAAAATGCTTCTTGATAAGGCAACGGGAGCAAATTCAACGGTGCAGGATAAGTATGTGACCATCTCCATCAATAAAAAGAATGTGGATGACGCAAGAACCTATTTTGCCCGTGTAGGTGCAGATTTGATTTCACACTTTTCACGACTTGGCAGTAAGTGTGTGGAACTTGAAACGGATGAGCGACTTCGCATTATTCACGACTTCTTCCGTGTGGGGGAAGAAACTTCATATCATTTTGATATTAAGGAAACACGAAAGAAAGGACACGATTTTAAGGACTATATCTGCCCGGACTCTTTAGAATTTGAAAGTGATTATTTCAAAATCGGTAACCGTTATGGCAGGGTTATCTTTCTTCGTGAATATGCGTCCTATATCAAGGACAGTATGGTGGCGGAACTTACGGATATGAACCGAAATCTGATGATGTCCATTGATATTGTACCTGTTCCTACCGATGAAGCAGTCAGAGAAGCCGAAAACAGATTGCTCGGTGTAGAAACCAACATTACGAACTGGCAGAGAAAGCAGAATATGAACAACAACTTTTCGGCAACTGTTCCTTATGATATGGAACAGCAAAAAAAGGAAATGAAAGAGTTCCTTGATGACCTTACCACCCGTGACCAGAGAATGATGTTCGCAGTGCTCACAATGGTGCATACCGCAGATACCAAAGAGCAGCTCGACAACGATACGGAAGCGTTGCTCACAACAGCGAGAAAACATCTTTGTCAGTTTGCGGTTCTTAAATTTCAGCAGATGGACGGACTCAATACCGTTATGCCATACGGTACAAGGAAAATAGACACATTCAGAACTCTTACGACCGAGAGCCTTGCAGTGTTTATTCCGTTCAGGGTTCAGGATATTTACCACGAGAACGGCATTTATTACGGTCAGAATGTTATCAGTAAAAATATGATAATTGCCGACCGAAAACAGCTTCTTAACGGTAACTCCTTTATTCTCGGTGTATCCGGTGGCGGTAAGTCTTTTGCGGCTAAGGGGGAGATTGAAAATATTATCCTTTCTTCCGATGCTGATGTAATCATCATCGACCCTGAGAGGGAGTATTCCCATCTTGTAAATGCACTTGGTGGCGAGATTATCAATATCTCCGCAACATCGAATAACCATATCAATGCAATGGATATGAACAAGGACTATGGCGACGGAGCAAATCCTGTTATCTTGAAATCCGAGTTTATTATGTCCCTTTGCGAACAGCTTATCGGCGGTACAAATCTCGGAGCAAAGCAGAAGTCCATCATTGACCGTTGTACTGCAAGCGTTTACCGCACCTATCAGCAAAACGATTATACCGGTCAGGTTCCGACCTTGCAGGATTTCAGAGATGAACTTCTCAAACAGGATGAGCCGGAAGCAAAGGAAATCGCTCTTGCTATTGAGTTGTTTACTCACGGTTCGCTGAATACTTTTGCAAAGCAGACAAATGTAGATACTCACAATCGACTTATCTGTTATGACATTCTCGACCTCGGCAAGCAGCTTATGCCTATCGGTATGCTTGTCGTCCTTGACAGTATTTTGAACCGAATCACACAGAACCGAGCAAAGGGTAAGCAGACCTTTATCTTCATTGATGAGATTTATCTTTTGTTCCAGCACGAGTATTCTGCAAACTTCCTCTTTACACTCTGGAAGCGTGTAAGAAAGTACGGTGCATACGCAACCGGTATCACTCAGAATGTGGACGACCTTTTGCAGAGCCATACTGCAAGAACAATGCTTGCGAACAGCGAGTTTATCATTATGCTTAATCAGGCTTCTACCGACAGACTGGAACTTGCAAAACTTCTGAATATCTCAGACCTTCAGCTTTCGTATATCACAAATGTTGACGCAGGACACGGACTTATCAAGGTGGGCAGTTCTCTTGTACCGTTTGCAAACAAGTTCCCGAAGAATACGAAGTTGTACCGCTTGATGACGACGAAGCCTGGTGAAGGCTTATAAGGAGGTGTTTTCTATGGCTAAAATTCAATTCAGAAACAAAGCACACAGAGATTTTGTCTTTGAAAATCTCGAAAAATGCAGGCACAATGACTGCTATCATCAGGCATTTTTCTACGTGATGGGCATTTCAGAAGAAACCAGAATGAATATCGGAAAAATGTTTGATTTTAAGAACGATTGCATTGTGCCGGAGGGAATGTATGGCGGTTGGCAGACCAGTGGAACAGTCAAGGTCTGCCACCTTGCCTTTAATCTTTGGAACGGCTTCACGGAGGAGGGAAAAGAAAATCTTTTCACACCGGATGAATTGTTCTGTTGCGGATATGCTCCTTACTTTATGGAAGGTATCAAACTCAGGTATCCCGAATATTGTAGAGATTTGACTCCACCTAAAAGAAAAGATATGGAAAGGTAAAGGTACAAAACGATGAATAAGAAAATGAGAATTACGGTTATATCGCTGTTAAGTGTTGTGTTTGCTGTGAGCGTTGGCTTCTTGGTCAAAGACTACTGCGACTCTAAAATGCAGGCAGAACTCTATGATAACCTGATTGAAACCGTTGAGGGTACAGACGATACGGAGGATACGATGTCATATTCCGAAGATAAGAACTTTTTGCCAGACTATCAGGAACTGTATATGCAGAACAACGATATGGTCGGATGGATAAAGGTTGAGGATACCAAAATCAATTATCCGGTTATGCAGTCAAAGGATAATCCGAATTTCTATTTAAGACACGGATTTGATAAAAGCTACACGGTATATGGTTGCCCGTATGTACAGGAGAACTGCGATGTGGACGCTCCGTCAGATAACCTTGTTATCTACGGTCATCATATGAATGACAATTCAATGTTTGCCGGATTGATGAAGTATGCCGATAAATCTTTTTGGGAAAAGCACAAAATAATCCAGTTTGATACGCTTACCGAGAAAGGTAAATACGAAGTAGTGGCAGCTTTCAAGACAGAAGTATATACAGACAGCCCAAACAGCTTCAGATATTATGATTTTGTCAATGCAGATACAGAAGATGATTTCGATGCTTATATTGCCAAGTGCAAGGAACTTGCAATCTATGATACGGGAGTAAACGCAGAATACGGCGACAAATTGATTACGCTTTCCACTTGCGAGTATTCTCATAACAACGGAAGAATGGTTGTTGTGGCGAAGAAAGTGGCTGAATAAGGAGGGATGAACCTTGTATGATTAGTTTGATAAATTTAGCAGTGTTGTTCGCAGCGAAAGTTGCGGACAATGCCCTTAGTACGACAAAAACAATATTGGTACAGAGAAGTCGGTGGATACTTGCAGGCATTGCGGTTATCATATCCGACTTCATTTATTTTTGGATAACGAAAAGAGTTGTCTCTGCGAATAACGAGATAGCAATGCTTGTTGTTGCCGTTGCGGGCGGTGTCGGTTGTTCTCTTGCTTGCTTTATTAACGAGAAAATGTCAAAGGACAGAACCTATGTGAATGTGATTATGTCCGATGACCTCGAAGAAATGAAGCGTTTGCGAGACTTCCTTGCAAAGCATCACATCACAAATGTTGCAAGCGACAGCTACACTCTTGATTGGAACGCAAAGACAATCTCTATTACCGCTTATCCCGAAACGAAAGCAGAAAGCCGATTGATTAACGGGTTTATTGCCGATAGCTCAACGAAATTCAAAAGAGTTATTCAACCGGCTTAGGAAGGAGGTTTGATGTGGCTGATATTAAAACAAGAGAAACAGTCAAAGGCACGATAAAGACCTTGGATAAAGCTGCCATTGCCGGTCAGAAAATGAAACAGGCATATATCGCCACAAAGGACAAAGCAGAACATTCGGTAAATACAAATGAGAATACTGCGGAAGAATATGCTGCCGATAAGACGGAAGCCGGAATTGATGAAATCGCACATAAAGGTGCGTATTCTTTTGATAAAGCTGGACGAAAAGGTGTTCAGGAAACAAAGCAGAATATTCAATCTGCAAAAGAGGGCATACAGCGTTTCAAACAGCAGAGAGCAGAAAAGGCAATGAACGCTCAGAAAACGCAAGGCAGACCCACAACGGTTGGTAGTTCTTCAGAACAGACGCAGACATCGTCGGTAATCAGGACACTTGAAAAGCCGGAGAAAATGGTTAAACAATCTGCGACTTCCGCAGGAAAGAAGAATATTAAACTTGCAGGTAAGGAAGCGACAAAAACAACGCAGAGGTCTGTTAAGACTGCCGAGCATACTGCAAAGGCAAGCATTAAGACCAGTCAGCAGACGGCAAAAGCCGCACAGAAAACCGCTCAGGCGAAGGTTAAGGCTTCACAGAAAGCGGCTCAGGCAGCAAAGAAAGCGGCGAAAGCTACAGCAGATACCGTCAAAGCCACAGCGAAAGCTACTGTTGCGACAGTCA